>Ga0209066_10000215_pt1 | contig 87589 bp, 88 predicted proteins | sample All_14_2_FD_187198 | JGI IMG/M metagenome (GOLD analysis project Ga0209066, IMG submission 187198) | Freshwater microbial communities in response to fracking from Pennsylvania, USA - Allegheny Zone_MetaG_DW_15 (SPAdes) (version 2) ...
CTTCCACACAAACCTCACCAAAACAGAAATTGCCGATGCTGTAGGTGTAAGCCGCCGCACACTCCACTACTGGGTCAGTCATAACCATTGGGATACCATCCGGCAGGCTGCTCAGGCTATGCCCACCATTATTACCGGCAATTGTTACATTATCCTCTCGCAGCTACAGAACAGTATTCTTGCCCGCACCGATGAACCCATCACCACACAGGAGGTAAACGCCATGGCAAAGCTCGTCAACACAATTACAAAGCTCAACGCAAAGGTAGCACTCTGCGAAAACCTCGAAGCGCTTACCAACTTTCTCGATTTCACCCGGCATGCCGACCCTAACCTTGCAGCCCGGCTCCAGCCCATTGTTGCCGCATATGCCGGCCATACAGCAGCAGCACAGCAGCCCACGGGCGTACCACCGCCATCTCCCCGCGAGTCCCCCGAAGAGCTCCGGCTGGACCAGGAAGACCTTGCAGCACTGGCGGCAGAACAGAAAGCCGCCACACAACCGGCAGCAACACCCACACCACCCGCCAAACCTACACCAGCCACTCCGCACACTAAGCCCCGCACCATGCCACCACCCGCCCCGCATCTCAACCGTGCTGCACGAAGGGCCATGGCACGTAACAGTGCAAACAAAAACACCTAAAGCATTGATTTACAACAACAAAGTGTGCAGAAAATTACTTTGCACATGCGCTCATTATACCCGTAGCGCTCTTATTCCGGCACATGACCTGCTACAGTCGTATAGATGACTACAATCAGCCGGTCATGTAACAATTGTTACAAACCATTGCTGTGCACGGTGGTACCTTTACATCATCAACAAAAACCACAGAAAATGGCCACCCATAACCACAATACCGACACAAAACCATCTGCTATCGGTGCCATACTGCACCATAAATGCCCCAGCTGCCGTAAAGGCGACATGTACTGCCAGCACAGCATTTTTCCAATGAAAACCATGCTGGACATGCCCGAAAAGTGCGCCGAATGCGGACAGCCTATGGAACCTCAGATAGGGTTTTATTATGGCACAGGCTATGTAAGCTACGCGCTTTCCGTAGCCCTGTTCATTTTTAACCTGGTTTGGTACTGGGCACTGTTCGGACTATCTTATAAAGACAACAGTATCCTCTACTACCTCGTTACATCTATAGGCATTGTGCTGCTGGTACAGCCATATATCATGCGCATATCCAGGGTACTGTACCTGTACATGTTTGTAAGGTATGGTGCCCATACCAAAGAAGCTCAGGATACCAGCCCGGCTGTGTAATTACTGCATATTAAGATTGCCATTCAGGAAGGATATATTCAAAATATATCCTTCCTTTTTCCGTCCCCACCCTATTGTGAAAAAGCCCCTCTTCCTCGCTGTCATCTTTTCGTTTCTGAAAGAATACTACTACCACTTTCATAGCTTATCCCCCGACACGCATATAGGATTAAAGTTTTGTGAATTCATATTTCTATAAGGGAATCCCCCCTGAATAAGTATTAAATTCACATTAGGAAACGAACATGCCCTGTACCAGCTGTTCATATAGTTGCAGAGCTATATACTACCCGTTCTGTACATACCATTGGCACCACTTACCCCCCATTAGCCGGCATAATTACAGAACATAATTATTGACAACACTAAATATTAAAATATGATCACAATCATTAATGGTTTACCCGATAATGTGTTGGGTATACATGCAGAAGGAAAAATAACTGCCGAAGATTATGAAACGGTATTAATACCAGCACTGGAAGCAAAGCTGAAAGAGCATCATAAAATCCGCATCCTGTACCGGATAGCTGAAAACTTTGATGGATTTGCTTTTGGCAGTATGATGGATGATGCAAAAATGGGCTTTGAGCATATTACCGCCTGGGAAAAAGTAGCTTTTGTATCAGAAAATCATTGGATAAACTCCATGACAGGTTTTTTCCGCCATCTGATACCAGTAGAGTTTAAGATTTTCAAACTATCCCAGATGGATGAAGCCAGAGAATGGCTGCTGGAAAGCACCCATCATCAGACCTGGCTTGAAAGAGCATTGGAACGCCTCAATACGGAATTCCCACTATCCGGCGCTGAAACTGAAGAAGACTTTTCGATAGGTGATGATGAAAGCAGCGAAGACACCACTGAAAGAGAACATCTGAATTCAAACTTTCCTTTATCAGGCGGAACCGCAGACTAATTATAGCATTGCAGCTACCGGAACATTTTTTATAACCACATAAACGAATATGTTATGAATGCGGCAATAGGTATATATGACAATCATGAAAAGGCTGTAGCAGCTATCGTAAAGCTGAAAGAGTCCGGCTATCCCACAGCTAACCTTACACTTATGGGCCTTACCGAAAAAGAAACAGTAGATAATGCCGAATATGTTAGCCCCGTAAACCCCATAAAACCCGCAGGACTGGGAATAGGGGTACTCGCTGGTACTACGCTGGGCATCCTCACAGGCGTAGGTGTTTTTGCTATCCCTGGCCTGGGCTTTCTTTTTGGTGCCGGTGCACTGGCAGGTGCTATTGCAGGGTTTGACATAGGTATCATAGGAGGTGGTATAGCCACCGTACTGAACACCGTAGGCGTAAAGGACGAAATAGCTCAGAAATACCATGATGCACTCGCTGCAGGGAAATTTCTGGTAGTAGCACACGGCAGTGAGGAAGATGTTCATAAAGCCGAAAAGCTCCTGAAAGAGTTAAATACCTACTCCGACTATACTAAACATTAGTAAGCAACCACCTACCACCGGCATGCTCCCCAATGCCCGATACCAATAATGATACCTGATGGTACCGTGTACACATAAACAGATGCACAGTACCATCAGGCATTTTCACGTATCAGATAATACCATCACTTCCATTACCCTACATTGCCTGTATATAACTCCTCAAAAAATAAAATAAATAAATATACAAAACGCACGTAGGGGTATTTCTTCCGTCAGTTGTCTTATATAGGTAAGGATGATAAACAAGAACTAAGAAGCAGGTAATTTTGACACCATACACCACCGCACCATTAATGGAAAGTGAAATAAGTATTGCAACACACACCTTCAGTAAGCAGGTAATAGAAGAGGCATTCCGGGCCCACTTTGATGGGCTGTACCGCTATGCCTGGACCATCATAAAAGATGAGCCAATGGCAGAAGAAATGGTACAGAATGTATTCTACAAACTGTGGAAAAACCGGGAAACAACTACCATCAGTCAGTCGGTAGCCTCCTATCTGTACCGCAGCGTATACCATGAATGCCTCAATTATCTGAAACACCTGAAGGTAAAAGCAGCCTGGCAGGCACATGCAGCGCGAACAATGGAAAATATGAACAATGCAGCAGACAAGCTGAAACTGAAAGAACTGGAGGAGCGGCTGGAAGAAGCACTGCGGGAGCTGCCTGAGCAATGCCGTACTATATTCCAGATGAGCCGCTTTGAAGAGCTGAAGTATATGGAGATAGCGGGGAAACTGGGAATATCTGTAAAAACTGTAGAAAATCAGATGGGAAAAGCACTGAAGCTGCTGCGTGGTAAACTTGCCGACTTTCTACCCGTATTCCTCTTTATATTATCTAACCTGTAAAAACAAGCAACGTGAATAACAACAAACAGAATATGAGTGACGATATGCTTGTGAAGCACATGCTGGGCGAAGCAAGCCCGGCAGAGCAGCAGGCAGTGGAAGATTGGGTGGCTGCCAATGGTGAAAATAGCCGTTACTACGACCATTTCCGGCTTATATGGGAGCAAAGTAAAAACCTGGACATAGCCGGCCCGGCCGATACCGATGCCGCATGGGACAGGTTTATGAACAGAGTGGCAAGAGAAGAAGTAGCCGGGGCCTCAGCGCCTGCACGCCGCACCATTCCATTACGCCCATCATACCCACTCATGCGGGTGGCTGCAATGCTGGTAGTGCTTATAGGTGCGGGTTGGCTCATATATACTGCAGTAAACGGTGACAATGACAACATGACCGTAGCATCAGCCGATAAAGTACTGAAGCATACTTTGCCGGACGGCTCCATAGTTACACTCAACCGCAACTCTACGCTTGCCTATCATGGCGATTTTAATAAAAACAGCCGTAATGTGACCCTGAGCGGTGAAGCCTTCTTTGAAGTAGCGCCTGATAAGTCAAAACCATTTGTAATAGATGCCGGCAATACATCGGTAACAGTAGTGGGTACCACATTCAATGTAAAGAGCCGTAAAGACATTACAGAAGTGGTAGTAGAGAGTGGTATAGTAGAGGTAGCAAAGAAGCAGAAAGCAGTACGATTGATGCCCGGACAGAAAGCCACCGTATCGGCAGCCAGCGATGCCCCCGTAGCTGCCGAAAGTACAGATGTACTCTACAATTACTACCGCACCAATGAGTTTGTGTGTGACAACCTGCCCATATACAGGCTGGTATCCATACTGAATGAGGCCTATGGTGTACAGATAGAGATTACAGACCCCAGGCTGGCTACACTGCCCATAAATACCACCTTCCGCACACAAAACCTCGATGAGATACTGGATATACTGGGTAAGACATTCAAAGACCAGATGAGGATAGAGCAAAATGGTAAGAAGATAACACTAAAGCCAAGATAAAGTATGGGTATTCATACCTGCAACCATAAAATCTGCTACTTACCTTTACCAGATGTCTGTAAAACACATTCGTTCTATATTCATATTCGCCCTGCTGCTTTTTGTAGCAGGGCATGCCTGCGCACAAACGCTGCTGCAAAAGACAATAACTGTAAAAGTACAGAAAGTACGCCTGGCTGATGCGCTTACCACTATAGGCAAACAAGGTGGCTTTTATTTCTCTTACAACAGTAATATTATCAGGAAAGACAGCCTTGTATCCCTGACAGCAAATAACCAGACTGTAAAGCAACTGCTGGACAACCTGCTGGGAGATAGCTATAAATACACTGAAACAGAGAAATATATCATCATCCATACCGAAGACCGTGAAAAGTGGTATACAATAAGCGGATACATTACAGATGGCAATACAGGAATGGGGCTGGAAGATGCCACCATCTTTGAGCGCAATCAACTGGCAAGCGCCATCACAGGTAAAAATGGCTACTTCAGCCTGCACCTGAAAGACAGGGGACGGGTAGGCACAGCAGATATTACCGTAAGTAAAGGCTTTTATATTGATACCAGCCTGTCTATAATAAAAGGATTTGACCAGGAGCTGAACCTGAGCATAATCCCGCAAACATACTCGCTGCCTGATATGGTAGTAACCCAGTACACACATATGGAGCGTACATGGCTGGGCCGGCTCCTGGTATCATCAAGGCTGCGTACACAGAATATTAACCTCAGTAAGTTCTTTGTAGATAAGCCCTACCAGTTCTCACTTATTCCCGGCCTGGGTACACATGGCAGGATGACAGGGCAGGTTGATAACAAATTCTCTTTCAACCTGCTGGGTGGCTACACCGCCGGCGTTAGCGGCCTGGAAGTAGGCGGCCTGTTCAATATCAATAAGCATGATGCACAATATGTGCAGATAGGCGGCTTTTTCAATGCGGTTACCGGTCATAGCAAGGGTGTACAGATAGGTGGCTTCAGCAACTACGTAGGCAAGAGTGTGGAAGGAGCCCAGATAGGAGGCTTTCTCAATAAAGCAGGAAAAGTAGAAGGTACACAGGTAGCCGGATTTTTTAATGCAGCTTTCGATACCGTTAAAGGTCTGCAGGTAGCCGGATTTATCAACGTGGCAAAAGCAGCAGACATGCAGACAGCTGGGTTTATTAACATAGCCGAGGATGTAGGCGGCATGCAACTGGCGGGTTTCATAAACATTGCCGAGCGTGTAGAAGGTATGCAGCTGGCCGGATTCATAAACATTGCAGAGAAGGTAAAAGGGGTACAGATGGCAGGGTTCATCAACATTGCCGACAGCTGTGACTATCCCATAGGCATTATTAATATATCGGGTAGTGGTGATGCATCGCTGGGTATTACGGTCGATGATCTGGGAACTACTATGCTGGCACTACGCTCCGGCGGACGCATCACATATGGCCTGATTGGTATCGGCAGTAATCTGATGTCGCCTGACAATAAGACTTTGGTAGCATTTGAAGTGGGGTTGGGAGCCCACCTGCCGGTATCAAAACACTTCCGCATCAGTGCAGAGATATCATCTATGACCCTGTCTGACTTTACAAATGACCGCTTTCACGACAATGGCATACGTATACTGCCGTCAGTACGAATGGGCCGCTTAGAAGTTTTTGCCGGTGCAGGCATTCATTATGGCTACTATACTTACCGCCCGAAGGCGTTGATACCGGAGAGTAATATTTTGTGGTCAGGAAATTCCTTTGCAGGCACATCCGAATATCGCATTAGCTACCGCGCGGGTGCCCAGTTCAGACTGTAACGCTATATTTCTACGCTACAGGATAGCCCTGTACAAAACGGTACAGCAGCAGCATAGCCATAGCAGCAGCCATCTCCTTATTGCGGGAACGGTCATAGAAAAAACGGAACTTTTTTGCCACAACCTCCGTACGGGACGCAGCTGCCATCCACACAGTTCCTACCGGTTGTGTGTCAGATGCCGAAGCAGGTCCCAGCAGTCCGGTAACCGCAAGTGCATAGTCTGCTTTCAGCAAGCGTTGCGCACCTGCAGCCATCTCAAGGGCCACAGCTTCACTTACCGCGCCATGTGCTTCCAGCGTTTCTTTACTTACCCCCAGCAGTTCTGACTTTGAATAATCACTGTAGCATACCACACCCCCCTGCAATATGCCCGATGCTCCCGGTACCTGAGTAATGAGATGTGCTATAAGCCCGCCTGTACAACTCTCTGCCATAGCCATAGTAATGCCTCTGGCAGTAAACAGGTCATAGAGCACCCGCTCCAGCGGCACGTCGGTATGCGCTACTACTGTTGTACCAAGGCGATCTGCCATAGCATTGAAAAACGGTGATATTTCCGCTTGTAACCTATCAGTAGATGCTCCCCTGCCAGTGAGCCTCAGCTTCACGGTACCGGCACCTGGCAGATAAGCAAGCCGGATGTGTGGTGGCAATGAATTTTCAATGTCCGCTATTTTCTCAGCTATAAAACTCTCCCCCTCACCCGCAGTAACCAGCGTATTATGAACTATAGCTCCACTCACAAATCTTTCCCCCAGCCGGGGCAATACCTCATCTTCCATAATACCCGCCATTTCATTGGGTACTCCCGGCAGCGATATTACCACTCTGCCATCCCGCTCAAACCACATACCAGGAGCAGTACCCCGTGCATTAAACAAAACGGTACAGCTATCCGGCACCTCAGCCTGTTTCAGATTACGCTCCAGCATAGGCCGGTTGCGCTTGGTAAACAAGTCGCGTACATGCGCCAGTACCCGATCATCTACCCGCATAGTACCACCAAAATACTCCAGCAGCAGGGGTTTTGTTATATCATCAGCGGTAGGTCCCAGCCCACCTGTTATAATAACTATATGTGCCGTACGCAGCTCTTCATCCAGAGCCCGTGTTATGGCGCCTTTATTATCTCCCACTGCCACCCGCCTGTGCATATCTATACCCAGCGCATTAAGATGTGTACCTATCCATGCCGAATTGGTATCGATAGTCTGGCCAATGAGCAGCTCATCACCTATAGTAATGACAGATGCGACAGTATTTATCATGATTCTGTATTGAAATATGGCAATAGACGGTCCCTTAACACATCAGGGATCCGTACAGTTTTTTTCTCAGCGGCACCGTAAAACACCAGGGTAGTCACACCTTTATTCAGCAGTACCCCGGCCTCATTATACAACTCTGAGTGAAACTGTATCTTAGTACCGGTTGGCAACTCCTCCAGCGTGGTCTTTATCGTAATCAAATCGTCATAAAGCGCCGGACGAAAATACCGGCTCTGCAGCTCGGCTACAGGCATCATAACACCCATCTCCTCCAGCTCACGATACGTAAACCCCAACTGGCGGATAGCTTCTGCTCTTCCTACCTCATAATACAAAGCATAATTTCCATAATACAGGTACCCCATCTGGTCGGTTTCTCCATAGCGTACCCTTACTTGTGTCTCTGCCGTAAACATACCCCCAAAGTTAACAGATGTTGCGACGGATTTAAAGAAGATTGCACCATACACAACAATAAAATATGCCGGTATTAACCCATTCATTAGCTGCAATAGCCTGCGCTTAAGCTATCTGTAATACAGCATGTATTTCATTTCTACTATTTTTGTCGCATTATCCGTGTTTACCCAACCAGATACGAATGAAAAAAACTTTGACATTAGCCGTAGGAATTGTTAGTTCTCTTTCTGTAAAAGCACAGCACAACCTGGGAGTAGCTACCGGCAACTGGTCCAGTATCAACAGCCTCTACCTCAATCCTGCCAATATTGCCGAAAGCAGGGAAAAGAAGTCCGTATCGGTAATAGGCGGCATGTTTTTTGTGGACAATAATGTGGGTCCGTTCAATGCAGGCAATGGTCTGGTGGTAGCTATAGGAGATGGTAAGACAAACGATATGTTTGCCTATCGCAACAATTCCAAAATAAGCATGATGGCTCCCTACTTTAACATTATGGGCCCTGGCGCTGTGTACCGCGTGGATAATAAAAGCAGTATTGCTGTCACCAGCAGACTACGGGGTATGAACCAGTTCAATTTTTTCGACCAGACTATTTTTCATGCATTCAATGACCCCACCTATACTCCCGATGAAAATATACTGTCTCTGCCCCGTGACTTTGCCTATACTGTTCACCTATGGCTGGAAATAGGATTTACCTATGCCAAAACGGTATATGAAAAAGAAAACCATAAAATAAAACTAGGGGGCTCATTCCGATATCTGGGAGGTATAGCCTATGTAGGGGTGAAAGGTAACACGATGAACGCAGCATTTACTAAAGGGGTTGATTCGTTTTATGCCAGCAATTCCGATATTCAGTATGGCAGCAACATTCTGAATACATTTACTTATCAGGGAAACAATTTTTCAAAAAATCTGATAAATCTGGTTCGCGAAGGGAACTTCGGCCATGGCATAGGCGGCGATGTGGGTATCGTGTACGAATTTACCGCCAGCGACCCTGATGAAGGAAATGACAAAAAGAAAAGAAGGAAAAAGAAACCAGGCTACACAACCAGACTATCAGCATCTATATGCGACATAGGGGGTATAGCTTATGGCAAGCGGGTGAATACAAACCAGGTAATAAATGGCGAAGGCTATGTCACAGCAAAAGGTATACTGGACAACGTAAAAAACTTTGCCAATATGGAAAAATACGTAGAGGCAAGGGGCTTTACAGCTACAACACGTAAAAGGAATACGTTCGTGAACATGCCTACCCATATAAAGCTGGGTGCCGACTACCACATAAAAGACAAGTACTACATAAATGGCATGATGCTGGTAAACCTTGCCAGCCGCCGTACATGGGGCAACTCATTTTATAATCAGGTATCTGTAACGCCACGCTACGAAACCAAAAAGCTGACAATAGGATTACCCATTACATATGGCATACTATCCAGAAGCATGAAATTGGGAACCGGGTTCTACTATCGTAACTTTTATATAGGCAGTGACGATATGCTGGCATTCTTTTCCAAATCGCAATACGGCATTAACCTCTATGCCGGCATGACAAAACGTTTTTATAAATAAACGATAACAGTCGTTATAGCTTTCCCCACAGGGTAACCTCCTGTGTATCCTCACAGGCATTCAGCATATCTGTGACACTGATACCTGTAACCGGATGTATATAGTCTGGAGCTACGTCTGCCAGAGGAACCAGCACAAAACGGCGCCGGGGTATATGAGGATGTGGTACAGTAAGCATATCTGTGTTTATTATTTCACTGCCATAAAACAGGATGTCTATATCTATAGACCGCATACCCCAATGCATCACCCGCTCCCTGCCCAATGACTTTTCTATGTCATGAATTATACGCAACAGTAATGCCGGTGGGGTTAGTGTATGTAACTCCAATACCAGATTTAGAAAATCGGGCTGGTCTGTGAGTCCCCAGGCCTGTGTCTCATATACAGGAGATACCGAATACACAGTGCCTGTGTGTCCCAGCATAGCTACAGCCTCAAGCAGCAGCTCTTCTCTTGCTCCCATATTACTACCCAGCGAAAGAAATACTTTACTCACCTGTACGCAATATACACTATAAAATATGTATAAATGAAAATGGTCCCAGGCGACGAACGCTCCGGGACCTTATAGAAACCACCCTATTAATCCAACTTATTTTACTTCTATTATGCTGTCTGGGTTCTTATCGTTGCGCTCTTTTCTGGGAACAATAAGTTTCAGAATTCCGCCTTCGTAAGTTGCTTCAATCTTTCCTTTTTCAACATTTTCGGGGAGTGAGAAGGAGCGGGAGAAGGATGAAAAATTATACTCTTTATGTGTGAACCTGTCTTCTGTACTTTCGTTTCTGGTCTCACTTTCTGCAGAAATTGTAAGCTTGTTACCATCAACGGAAATTCTGAAATCCTTTTTTTCAAATCCGGGTGCAGCCACGGTAATCATGAATTCCCTGGCATTCTCAGATATATTAACTCTGGGTATCGTAAGTTCTTTGGAAAAACGCTCACTATTCACCCAATCTCCCCAGGAGTCTACAAAGTCTCCGAAGAGAGATGGTAATGAGTCTGGTTTTCCGGTAATTGGCCTTAGTGTCATAGCAGGTAATTTAATTTTGGTTTAACATACATTCCGGCCTTTCTCTGTGACCGATAATGCAAAATTACCCCGGCACCCTACCCCGCTATATGACCTGTGTCAGCATTACCGCTGAACCTCGTCAGCCCCACGGCTGACTAATGATGGGCTATAAACACCGGTGTAGCAGTAGCCTTTACTACTACCTCTGCTGCACCCGGTTTGAAGAAGCGGGAAAATGCACTTCGTCCGTATGCACCGGCTACAAGCATCTTCTGCCAGTTGTCTGTATCATCCATAAAATAGCTGAACAATACATCACCTATAGCGCCATCTACGGTAGTAACGGTAACATTGGGGCAATGTGTACGAAGCCAAACCAGAAATAAATCCAGTGTATCATCTGATTCGTTCTCATTACCCTCCTCATTTGCTCTGAGTACCGTAATGCGCTTACTGCTCAGCACCGGCATCTGATAACAGAACTGTTTTGCTGCAGCTACAGCCGCAGCAGAACCATTATATGCTATCACAACTTCTTCCAGTGGGCGATGTGCATCTCCGGAAAGTAACACAGGACACTCAGCATTGTGCAGAATATCTTTAACCAGACTGGTAGGAATATGTTCATCGCCGGTAAAAGACAGTAGTGGATCTACAATAATATAGTCTGCAAAACGACTCTCTTTCAATATTATATCAATAGGACTACCTGCCTCCCTGATAACTTTTGACGTAATGCCTGCTGCTACACAGACCTCTGTGAACAGTGTCACATTAGCATCTGTCTTATCTGCTATAGCCTTACGTTCTTCGGCATCCGGTACAATTTCTTCTACATATGCCTGCCCTGCTACCATATTTACTCCGGGAGCTGACCAGAAACTGGCATCATGTATAAATATGCCTGTGAGCTCATTTTTCTCTATACCCGCAATAGAAACAGCAAAACGAACAACATCTTCTGACAGGCTCAGAGCATTGGTAACAAACAGAATTCTTTTCATGACAGATTTTATTTTATGCGAAAGTAATACAGCTATGCACGCATTCAAATGACCATAATCAATAATTAATATGAACATTATCAACAAGCAGGGATGTACCTGCCTTATGTACATATACTGCAACTAACCAACATCAGGCACAGTTCTATTCAGCATCACATACGCATAATCACAGACACCTAACTTTGTTTGCTATGAGAAACCAGCTCAATTATGTAACGGCCGATGAGGCTGTAAGAGATATTAACAGCGGGGAACGGGTATTTGTTCATGGCAGTGCGGCTACTCCGCTGGCATTGTTGCATGCGCTTCTGCGTCGTGCCGGTAGTGTGAAAGATGTAGAGCTTACAGCAATTAGCCTTTATGGGCAAATAGAGTGGAACAGACCGGAAGTACTGGACAGCTTTTATATGAATTCATTGTTTGTATCAGAAAACATAAGAGGGTGGGCCAACTCTGAGCGAGGCAGTTATGTTCCTGTATTCCTGAGTGAAATACCCCAGCTGTTTGACAGCGGTATACTGAAGCCCGATGTGGCACTGATTCATGTATCCCCACCCGACTATCATGGCTACTGTACACTGGGCACATCGGCTGACATAGCTATAAGTGCTGTACGGAATGCTAAAAAAATCATAGCCCAGGTTAATCCTCAAATGCCCAGGGTATTGGGTGAAGGCTTCATCCATTCATCAAAGTTTGATGCTGTGGTATGGGAAGATGCAGCACTGCCGGAAGTAGAATATCCTGATACCGGCGCTATAACGGATAAAATCGGACAACAGGTAGCATCGCTGGTAGAGGATGGTGCCACCCTGCAAATGGGTATAGGCGCTATACCCAATGCTGTACTCCGGCACCTGGAGCATCATAAGGACCTGGGGGTACATACCGAGATGTTCTCTGACGGAGTACCCGCACTGGTACATAAAGGTGTTATAACCAACTCCAGAAAAAAAGTGGAACCAGGTAAGATTGTAAGCACCTTTGTGCTGGGAACCCGGAAAGTATATGACTTCATAGACAACAATCCATATGTAAACTGTATGGACGTGGCCTTTGTGAATGATACAGGAGTAATAAGACAAAACCCCAAAGTAACCGCCATTAACAGTGCCATAGAGATAGATCTTACCGGCCAGGTATGTGCAGACTCCATAGGCACCTATCAATACTCGGGAATAGGCGGACAAATGGACTTTATGCGTGGTGCTGCACTCTCTGAAGGCGGGAAACCTATCATAGCCATGCCTTCTGTTACCTCCCGGGGCATATCACGTATCGTACCGGAGCTGAAGCCGGGTGCGGGTGTGGTTACTACCCGTGGGCATATACATTATGTAGCTACAGAGCATGGTGTTGTAAACCTGTACGGCAAAAACATGGAGCAACGCGCCCGAATGATGATAAGTATAGCCGACCCTTCTCATCACGAAATGCTGGAACGTGCCTATCATGAACGGTTTGGCAGGCTACCGAGGTAGCACTGCCGCCTGTCAAAATTCTATTTTATAACTGATATTGGGTACGATGAGTGCCTGTCGGGTTTCGTCTATACTGCCTGTAAGGTAGTTGTATTTAAAGCCTTCAAACTCAGGATACATGGTAGCGTTAATCACCTTAAGCGCTATGGTGTGTGCTACTGCCTTCCTGTTTATTTTATAGCTGGCAGTAAGGTGCGTTACAAATGCCGGATTAAACTGACTACCAAAAGTGCTGACGTCATTATATACAACATCACCGGCAGCAGCTGATGCGGCATAATTTACAGGTGTATAACGCTCACCGCCCTGATAACTTACACGCACATTCAGCCCCAGAACATTGGCACCAGTGCGCCCTTTCTGCCACTCCTTACCCCCCAGAAGATTAAACACATAACTACGATTGAACCTTGTATCCCGCCACACACCATCACCGCCTGTATAGCGCGATGAGAATATACTGCCGGTGAACATCGCATAATAACCGTGCGACATATACTTCTCCAACGTAACATCAATACCATAGTTCTGCCCCTTGCCTGTATTATCCAGCCTCTCCGCAAAGAAAAAGTCACTCTGCAGATTAATGAGAGATATGGGAGTACCCGCTACTACAGGGACACTGAACAGATCCTGATACCAGGGTTCTATTTTCAGGTGTACATTTTTGGACAGCCGCCGGTCATAACTAAGTACCAGATGACTTGCTTTAGTGAAGTCGAGGTCTTTATTCACAAGCTCACTGCCCGATGTGGGAAGCTGTATAAAGTAGAAATTCAATCGTTCCAGCCTGCTGTGTAAACCGTATGCCATACCCAGCGACTGCTCATCAGACAACTGATAACGTAGGCCAATACGCGGTTCTATAGTATAGTGGCTATTGAGCGTAAATACCTGCCCGGTAACGCCCACATTTGCCGATAGCTTTTCAGTAAGGTGTACAGATGACTGGCTATAAGCTGCCAGCAAAGCACTACTGCCACTCCTGTTTACTATATCGGTAAGCACTCCGGGAGACAACGCATCTTTTATCTGCTGGTTGTAGGTAAGCCCCGTTAGTATAATACCTGTACGGTTGGTATGCCGGGCACCAAAACGCTTATTGATAAATGAGTTCAGTACAAGATTGGTATTGGTATTCTCCACCCTGTTCTGCGGAAGTAAAACAAGAGCATTGTTCAGCCTGCTGGTATTCATATCCAGCCCGCTTACTGTAGCCGCCAGCGTAGTTCGCAGATATGCGCCATTCTTCAGTAACAGTTTATGCGTGATACCGGCAGCCCCCATGTACTGATTTACTTTCTGCTCTTCTCTGTCACTCACATACTTCATAAGCAGCGTATCTTTCTGCACATCGGCACCTGAGTAGTCCCGAAGCCCAATACCCCACAATGAGATAGTTCCGGCTTTCTTAGTGGGGAAGTTCAGCTTAAATGATAAATCCTGATAACGAACACCTCCTGCATTATCGGGCAGTACTGGTGCCAGTAGCGCCAATGTAGAATACCTGTAATTAAACAGATAGGACGACTTACCCCCCTTCACAAAAGGTCCTTCGGACGATGCATCTATGCCTATAGCGCCCAGCTGAAAAGTATGTTCCCGCTTCTGCGTATTTCCGGTACGCATGAATATGTCAAACACGCCTGACAGTGCATTACTGTACTCTGCAGGGAATGCTCCGGTAAAAAAATCAGAATTGGCCAGCATCTGACTGCTGAGCGCCGTAAGGCCACCACCGCCAAAGCTGGCAAGGTCAGCAAAGTGATTGGGGTTAGGTATTTCCACACCCTCCATTTTCCACTGTAGTGATTTTGGTGCATTGCCCCTTACCACTATACCATTGCTACCCACATTACTGGCTACCCCGGCAAAGGCTGAAGCCAGACGTGCCGGGTCGTCAAAACCACCGGCATAACGCGAGGCTTCCTCTACACTTAGCATACGGGCACTAACAGTTGCCATCCTGTTTATAGGCTGCTCTTTATTTACACCGGCTCTTACCGTTACTTCCTTTAGGTTATAAGCACTTTCCCGTAATGCTACAGACAGCACCACCTCTCTGGCACTGCTCACAGTAAGCTCTTTAATGATATAAGTCTCATAACCGGTCATGGACACCTGTAAATCGTACCTGCCCGGAGCTACCCCGTTTATCACAAAGTTCCCGGCACTATCACTGCCTGTACCTACGGGCTGCACACCTCCCAGCAGTACAACAGTAGCATAAGACAATGGTTGCTGTGTGGCAGCATCAGTTACAGTGCCACGCACTGCCTGCTGTGCCCATATATATGCGGGAAAAAACAGAAACATCAACACCAGAACACCAGTTCCAAACTTCATAATTTATCGCTTTAAAAACCTGATGCAAAGTGACGGCTATTAAGCATCTGAGCCAATACTGATTAATCAGTATATTGCAGCTAATGAGCCCTGAAATGCAGGATGTATATATAGAATATCAGCAATTGCTGGCTATGCAACAATTTGACGCCACTATGCTGGACTATAATGCGCTGGACAAACACTTCCGCTTTCTGCAGCAATTGGCAGAGGTAGAGAACAGTGCCGTTTCTGTATTTGACATGTATCAGGGGAAGCATGTTTTTGCATCTTATAACTTCACTACTCTTCTTGGCTATGATGAAGATGGGCTGGAGGGTATGCAAAACGAGTATTTTGATGCCCGTATACATCCCGAAGACCATGCCAAAATGATATATAATGGCGTAAATGCGCTGAAATTTATCTATTCTGTACCCCGTGAAGAAAGGAAACAATACAAGATAGTAACAGAGTTCAGAGTGATGAATGGTGAGGGAAACTACATACGGGTAGTAGAGCAACAGCAGGCATTACTGCTGGACCATATGCACAATGTATGGCTGTCACTGAGTGTGATGGATATTTCCCCCAATCAGGATGGTGTTCCTGATGTAACTGGCAGAATCATTAATTTCACCAACGGCAAAACATTTATGCTACCTGCAGCTGAGCGAAAAAACACTGCCGGTGCAGATATAAAACTTACACCCCGGGAATCTCAGATTCTAACACTGGTAAAAGAAGGACTGCTAAGCAAAGAAATATCCGACAGGCTTTCTATAAGCGTACATACCGTAAATACGCACCGGCAGCGTATACTGGAAAAACTTGGCGCTGATAACTCTGTAGAAGCGATACGCTATGCTGCCAATCTCGGACTGGTGCAGCATGCCACCACGTTATAGCTATACCCCCGGAATTGTCTCCATGTTTCAGAGTTGTTAAAACCGGGACGTTACAGGACCAAAAAGTGTTTTGGCATTGGGTTTGTAGTATTAATTTTAATTGACCAAATCATTACCCGATGATGACACTGAGCGATACATGGTTCATGGAAGGGTACATAGATTACGAGCTTCAGCGCTACAGACTGCTTGCATATCTGCAGGATGTAAGAAAGCAGTTCCACGAAAAGAAGCTGTACCCATTATTATCAGATATTGTTACCCATTACAATAATCTGCTCCTGTTCAGAGCCAATAAACACAACCTGCAGGAAAGCTTCCCCAAACGCATAAACGGTATTGACACTTCGCGTATGCAGCTTATCTATGAACGCATACTAACTGACGATACACTCATGCAGGAGCTGGAAGACATTACTGAATTTGCAGTAACAGAAATGAAAGGCACCATTAGCGAAGGTGCAGGTATCTACGATGCCATAGAGCGGGATATGCTCATGGAACCGGTAGGCATTGTTCCCTTGTATAAAAATGAGGGGTATCTGTTTCTGCGTACACTATCTCATGCCGATGTGTGGATATATGCCTATACTGTTACCATATTTGAACAGCTGGATGCACGCTACAGAGGTGTGCGTATGGCTTACATTGACAACAGAAAAAAGACCATCATCAATACATATGAGCAACTGAAGCTGGAGATAGTGCGGGAGATAAGAACCCTACCCAATCCTGCGGTATATTATATTGAATTTCCGGAAGAACTCCCGTTGCAGGAAACCATGCTACCAATAGCCAAACGCTCACTGATGCGCATTGTATCATAGCTATAGAGATATGCGAAAAGGTGCTAACAAGCCTGTTAGCAGGAAATAATTATCTTTGACGATATGCGCAACATAAAAATACTGGAAGTAAGGTCAGAGATAGGAGCCGGTACCCGTGGTGCGAGTCTGGGTGTGGATGCAATTAAGATAGCTGCTCTTGACTTCATGAGCAATCTATTTGTCAACTTTCCATCGGAGGTAATAGAAAATGAAAACAGGCTTCTTTATGAACCTGTGGCATCGCCATATGCCAAGAGGATACAGGGTATACATACTATGTATGAGCGGGTATCGAAAGCTGTATGTGACACCGTGAAATCGGGACTGTTCCCGATAGTACTGGCAGGAGACCACAGCACTGCCGGCGCTACCATTGCAGGCCTGAAAATGGCAAGACCCAAGAACCGCCTGGGTGTGGTGTGGATAGATGCCCATGCCGATATGCACTCTCCATTTACTACACCATCGGGCAATATGCATGGCATGCCGCTGTCTATATCACTGGCCGATGATAATGCAGACAATCAGGTACACAACCTGGACACACAAACTTCTGAGCTGTGGCGTAAGCTGAAAAACATAGGTAAGATAGAGCCGAAAATACTGCCTGAAGACATTGTATTCATTGCACTGCGCGACTATGAAAAGGAAGAGGAAGCCCTTATTAAGAAATACAATATAAAGGTGATAACCGTAGCCGAGCTTCGCAAAAAGGGCGTAGAAAATATTGTACGCCAGACTTTCCTGCATCTGTCTAACTGTGACAACATATATGTATCATTTGATGTAGACAGCCTGGACAGCTCTATATCACGCGGCACGGGTACCCCTGTAAGCAATGGGCTGAAAGAAAGGGAAGCAGAAGATCTTGTTGCCTCATTTATGCAACATCACAAAATATGCTGCTTTGAAATAGCAGAAGTGAACCCCACACTGGACAAAGAGAATCTCATGGCAGAAATAGCCTTTAACATACTACAGCGTAGCGTTAATCTGCTGATGCTGAATTAGTAACCAGTAATACCATCTCACTATTCTTTAATGCCTCACGTTTTGTGAGGCATTATTTTTTACCCGTTACGGAGTCCATACTATTTTCACAGCAGATAAGTGCGGTATGTTTAATCGTTCCTTACATACCTTAAATCCCAACTTTTCATAGAATGCTACAGGTGACCGGTATGGAGTGCCATCCTGTTTAAGATACCTGTCATGATCTGTAACCCATCCATACAGCTCGGTATTATCATTTTTCAGGCACATTATGAGCCGCTTACCTATACATCTACCCTGCCATTTTCCGGCTACTATTATACCAAACCACCTGGCGCCGTCACGAAGAAAAGTAAATGCCCAACCTGCAATGTTGCCATCTGCGGCATAAAGGAGATAATGTTGTGGCTCCTGCAAACCATTCAGATAACAATGAAAGTCAGTAATGCTTTCATAAACCAGCTGTACCGGATATTCAGTATTCCACAACTGGTACAGCTGCTGCCTTACCACATCAGTCAGTAACTCACAGCTATGAATGTCTCCCGGAACTTCAAAGTAATCATTAAGGGACATGGAATAAAATAACACTATCTGCCTGAGAGCAACAAATCACACCGGCATTTCTGCATTTACCAGAATGCAATATACCTCAGCCGGACCGTGAACACCCACCACAAGCGTCTTCTCTATATCGGCAGTGCGGCTGGGACCAGTAGCAAGGTTTATCATGGATGGTATATTATCACCATACTTTTTTTTCAGCAAACGGAAGCCATCAGATATATCATTATGTACCTGGTCTATATATGCTACTGCTATATGCACCGGATAATATACGGGCGCAGTACGCCCCATGAACTGTGCACTGCTAAGCAGCATTGACCCTGTACGGGCTATCAATGCTTCGCATCCGGTGATGCAGGCATCAGCAGCTTCCTGCGGGTCTGCTGCTGAATGAACAAAATCGGCGTCACGCTGCTGAAACAGATTCAGTATATACTCATCGGCACATAATACCTGTTTCCAGTCGTGATTACCGGCGAGAATTGTAATGGCGTTTACTGCCTCATTGATATCATCGCAGAATACAAACTTACCTCCCAGCTGCTTGAAGTTAACTACAAACTCCTCTTCGGGCGTTGTAGTGTCTGCAGCATAAACACTTCTGTTATTCTTATCCTCCTCAGGGTATGGCATAGGGAGCTTACTGCCCGACAATTCCTTACGAATCCGGGCGAGTATGTTCTCCTTAGCCTTTGATGTTTTAAAAGTCTGCATTGTTACTGATTGCAATGAGTTATTGCAACAGGCTGTCATTAAACAGCCGGTGCTACCGGTGCTTCCACAGCGTCTTCATCATCACCAAACACATTATCTTCGTATGGGCGTTTACCCAGCAGGCGCTCCATATCATCTTTGAAAAGCACTTCACGTTTCAGCAGCTCTTCAGCTATCATTTTAACAGCATCCAGCTTTTCATCAAGCATATGTTTCACACGCTCATAGGCCTCGGCTACCAGCTTCCTTACTTCCTCATCTATGAGTTTTCCTGTCTCTTCTGAATATGGTTTTGAGAATGAGTTATCACTTTGCGGATCGTAGAACGAGATATTTCCCACCTTTTTATTCATACCATACATTGACACCATTGCATAGGCCATACGTGTCACCTGCTGCAGGTCGCTCAATGCACCGGTAGATATTTTACCGAAAACCAGCTCTTCTACCGCTCTGCCACCCAGAGACATGCACATCTCGTCCATCAGATGGTCAGTGGTACGTATGTACATCTCCTTAGGCAGGTATTGTGCATATCCCAGCGCAGCAACCCCACGCGGCACTATCGTAACCTTTACCAGCGGATGTGCATGTTCCAGGAACCAACCAGATACCGCATGACCAGCTTCGTGATAAGCAATGACGCGCTTCTCTTCGGGCAGTATTATCTTATTTTTCTTTTCCAAACCACCAATAACCCTGTCTATAGCGTCATTGAAGTCGCTCATATCTACCTCTGACTTTCCTTTACGGGCGGCTATAAGTGCAGCCTCGTTACAGATGTTTGCGATATCTGCACCTGCAAATCCAGGAGTCTGTATTGCCAGTTTACGAATGTTGAGGTCTTTAGAGCGCTTGATTGGTTTCAGGTGTACTTCAAATATTTTCTCACGTCCTTTTACATCAGGAATATCAATAGATATCTGACGGTCGAAACGACCGGGACGCAAAAGTGCGCTATCCAGTACATCGGGCCTGTTGGTAGCTGCAAGTACTATAATACCGCTGTCTCCACTAAAGCCGTCCATCTCCACCAGCATCTGATTGAGCGTATTTTCACGCTCATCATTGCTCATGACCATATTTTTGCCACGTGCACGGCCAATGGCATCGATCTCGTCTATGAACACGATACAAGGAGCTTTTTCACGGGCCTGCTTAAACAGGTCGCGCACACGGCTGGCACCCACACCTACGAACAGCTCAACAAAATCAGAACCTGACATAGAGAAGAACGGCACCTGAGCCTCACCGGCCATAGCCTTTGCCAGCAAGGTTTTACCAGTACCGGGAGGCCCCACCAGCAATGCTCCTTTAGGTATTTTACCTCCCAGAGCTGTATATTTTTTAGGGTTTTTCAGGAAATCTACAATCTCCATCACCTCTACCTTAGCCTCATCAAGGCCAGCCACATCATTGAATGTGATATTTACTCTGGTTCCTTTCTCAAAAAGCTGTGCCTTTGATTTGCCGATATTAAAAATGCCACCGGCACCACCGGAGCCGCCACCGGAGCCCATCTTACGAAATACAAGAAAGTACATGGCCACAATGAGTATCAGTGGCAGCAGGAATGTATTGAGTAATGTGTACAGCTTATCGCCACGTGTCACGTAGTCTACCAGCACTCTTTCATTTTCAGGCTTATCTTTCTGTGCTTCAGAAAGATCTTTATTGAACTGCTCTACAGTACCGATAGTAAAGGTAAAAGCAGGTGTTTTTTCCTTGCCGGTAGCAATGGATGGCACCCTACCCGGTGCGGGTGGCGGTACGGCACCCTGCTTCAGGAATACCTCCACATTTTCCTTGTTTACCACTACCAGCTTGCTTACCTGGTTTTTTTCCAGATATTGCTTCATGTCACGGAAAGACTTCTCTGTGACAGACATGCCGAAATTCCCCCCAAAGAACTGTGCACCCAGTATTGCTACCAGTATGAGTCCGTAAATCCAGTAAATATTAAATCTGGGGCCTTTTTTAGAGCCACCACCATTACCAGAACCATTATCTCCACCACCGGGTCTCAAATCACCAGGATTGGTTTTCTGTTTATTTTCTTCCATTTTATCCTTTGCTCGTTACTTTGTTCTTATAATCTGAATTGCACCCTGCGGTACTTTACGAATGCTCCACCCGGGGAGCGTCTTCCCAAAGACTCTCCAGATTATAGAACAGCCGCTGTTCGTGCTGAAAAATATGTACAACAACGTTCACGTAGTCAACAAGTGTCCATGAATCACCATACTCCTTGTGGAAAGGCCGCTCTCCGCACTCTTTCTGAACCTCCTCAATGATATTATCGGCGATGGCTTTCATCTGAATATTCGATTGCGCCTCGCACAAAACAAAATAGTCGGCAACTGCCTCATCTATTTTCTTGAGATCCAGAGATATTACTTCCTCTCCTTTTTTGTCCAATATTGCTTTGATTATTACTTTAAACAGTTTACTGTTCCTTGTAAGGCGGGTAGACGAAATTTTGCGTTCCTGTAAAGCGGTGATTATTTTCTCCAAATTAGCTTATTAGTTTTGTTGCATTATTTAACCAAAATTATAAATCTTTTCGCACTTCACCACATGACAAATACCGACTGGGTGTTAATTAAGCTTGACAACACAGATAGCACCAATAACTATGCCATGCAGCTGGTCAATGACGATAAGGCGCATAACGGTCTTACTATCACCGCTCGTAGCCAGCATAGCGGCAAAGGACAACGTGGCCGGAAATGGACTGACATGCCCGACAAGTGTCTGCTGATGAGTGTTGTGGTCAATCCGAAGATGCCAATTTCTGCCCAATTTACGTTTAGTGCAGCTATGGCTACTGCAATTGCCAATATTTTGCAAAAATCCCTGCCCGAATGTCAGGTGCGTATCAAATGGCCCAATGACATCATCATCAATGACAAAAAGGCAGGTGGCATACTTATTGAAAATGCACTACGTGGCAGTAACTGGACGCACAGTGTAATAGGTGTAGGGCTGAATGTGCTTCAGAGCTCGTTTCCCAAAGACTTACCAGATGCAACATCCCTGAAAATGGCATCAGGTAAAAGCTTTGAAATAGATGAAATAAGAGATATGCTGCGTGGAGAACTGATACGAGTGGCAGCATCGGGCAACGTAAACCCGGGGCTGATACTGGAGCAGTATAACGAGGTGTTATATAAAAAAGACCAGCTGCAATTATTTGGGAAGGACGATAACACCTGGATGGCCCGTGTGGTGAGAGCCCATGAAGATGGGACACTGGAAGTACTTACAGAAGATGGCATGGTAGCCTTTTATATCCATGGCAATGTAAAATGGATATTTTAATGCACACCCCCGTGCACAACAAAACAACAGAGGCTGTCTCCTGGAGACAGCCTCTGTGTATACTCTTTTACAAATAAAATATCTTATTAATTCAGGAAGCGATACCCAACAGTTACCTGGATAGTTGAAGTCGTCCAGTCGCCTGAGCCTGGTATTGAAGTATTATTCAGGTTAGAAAACCCTTTTATATACCTAGCACCTACTGTGAGCTTAAATGGCAGATATACATCTGCACCTACTGCTGCGGCTATATCGCTGGAGTTCAGCAAGCTCTTAACATCAGTATCTGCATTGTCTTTTGCTGAAAGTAACATGCTGAACTGAGGACCAATGTGCAGCTTCAAACGCTGTACAGGAGAATACTGAAAAAGAACCGGGATATCAAGACCTACAGTCTTTATATAGCTGCCACCTGTAGCATAGCTGATTTTGGCCGATTTAACGAGGCCCTCTACGCGCACACCCATTTTCTTTTTGGATACACCTACGAATACGCCACCTACGATACCGGCACCAAATGCATTTTCGACATAATCGCCGGATACCTGCTGCATATTCAGACCTGCTTTAGCGCCAACGGTTACTTTAGGAAGCACCTTTTTTGCTACGCCCAGCTGAGCATCGGCAGCATTGGAAAACAAAAGAGCGCCCAGCGCTACGGAAAGAAGTGAAAATTTCATGTGTCAGATTTTGGGGCAAAGATAGGTCCAAATAAAATGCTTAGCCAAAACAAAACATACTTTACCGTTATTTAATTACGGTATTGCTTCACAATTTCCTTCATCTGATTCAGCTTCAGCAGCGCCTCTACCGGAGTAAGTGTGTTCACATCTGTCTCATCCAGCAATTGCTGTATACGTCGCATATCTTCAGTAACACCGTCAAAAATATTCAGCTGATAGTTAGGCTCCGGTCGCAGGTTCTTTACCTTCTGCTGTATGGACTCTCCGGTATCGCCATGCTTTTCCTCCAGCTGCGCCAGTATCTCATTAGCTCTGTTCAGCAAAGACGGAGGCATACCCGCCATACGTGCTACCTGTATACCAAAACTGTGCCTGCTGCCACCCGGGGCCATTTTCCTGAGGAATATGACTTTATTACCGGTTTCCTTGTGCGTAATATGATAATTGCGTACACGTGGCAGGTGTTTCTCCAGTTCATTTATTTCATGATAATGGGTAGCGAAAAGCGTCTTGGGCCGGGCCGGGCTGTTATGCAGATACTCCACAATACTCCATGCCAGTGATATACCATCATAGGTACTTGTACCCCGGCCTATCTCATCCAGCAGTACAAGGCTACGGTCACTGATACTATTAATGATACTGGCGGTTTCATTCATTTCCACCATGAAGGTGCTCTCACCACCACTCAGGTTATCAGAGGCACCTACCCGGGTAAAAATCTTGTCGGTAAGCCCTACTGATGCCGAAGCTGCCGGCACAAAACTCCCCATATGTGCCATGAGCGTAATGAGTGCAGTCTGCCTCAGCAAGGCACTCTTACCACTCATATTGGGTCCGGTAAGTATAATGGCCTGTTGGTCAGTTTTATCAAGACGTACGTCATTGGCTATATAACTCTCTCCCGGAGGAAGTTGCTGCTCTATTACGGGATGCCTACCATCTTTTATCTCCAGTACCGCCTCGGTGGTGAGCTGGGGCCGGTGGTAACTGAACCTCTGTGCATTGGACGCAAAGCACAGCAGGCAGTCCAGCTGCGCTGTAATATTTGCATTGTGCTGTATAGGTGCTATAAATGGCTCTATGGCCATAAGCAACTGCTGATACAGATCCTGCTCTATAGCCATAATCTTATCTTCAGCACCCAGTATCTTCTCCTCATATTCCTTCAGCTCAGGTGTTATATACCGCTCCGCATTTGCCAGTGTCTGTTTTCTTATCCATTCGGCTGGCACCTTATCCTTATGGGTGTGCGTTACCTCCAGGTAATAGCCAAATACATTATTGTAAGACACCTTGAGCGATGATATACCCGTGCGCAGCGCTTCCTGCTGCTGTATCTGCAGCAGATAGTCCTTACCACTGCGAGATATATTTCTGAGGTCATCCAGCTCTGCTGCCACCCCGTCTCTTATCATTCCTCCTTTGGCAGCTATGGCCGGGGCATCATCGGCAATGGTATTCATGATACGCTCCCTGATAGCTGCAAGTGGCTGCATGCCGGTTGTCATCCTGCCCAGTTGCTCATGCCCGCAAGCCTCACACAATTCCTTCATCTGCTGCATTGTGTGCAGCCCCTTTGCCAATTGCAACACTTCCCTCGGATTGGCCTTTTTAAGCGGTATCTTTCCTACCAGCCTTTCTATATCTCCAGTCTGCTTTATAAGTGTGGTAAGCTCATGGCTCAGATCCTGTGACAGGATAAAATAGCTTACCAGATCCAGCCGCTGCTCTATACGCTGCAGGTCATAAAGCGGGAATATCATCCAACGCTTCATGAGCCGTGCCCCCATGGGTGTATGCGTATGGTCTATAGCCTGCAGCAGGCAGGAGCCCTGCTCATGCGTGCTATGAATAAGCTCCAGATTGCGGATAGTGAATTTGTCCATCCACAGAAAATCTGTTGCGGTTATTCGCTGCAGGGTGCTTATATGCTGCAGATTGGCATGTTCTGTATCCTTCAGATAATGAATAGCTACTCCACATGCTACTATTGCAGCCTTCATATCTTCCACACCATATCCCTTCAGGGATTGTGTCTGAAAATGAGCGGTAAGCAACTCATATGTGTATTGTTCTCTGAAAACCCATTCATCCAGCTGAAAAGTATATACCCGGGTATCAAACTGTTCCCGGAATCGTTTTGTCTGCGACTTAGAGAGTATTATTTCTGAAGGCTGAAAACTCTGCATCAGCTTATCCATATACTCAGCATTACCCTCGGCTGTGTAAAACTCACCTGTGCTTATATCCAGAAATGCGATGCCACATACGGGTTCTGCAAGATGCAGAACAGCAAGAAAATTGTTGGTACGGTTTTCCAGTAGCTTATCACTTGTAGCTACACCCGGCGTCACCAACTCGGTAACACCCCGCTTTACTATACCCTTGGTTAGCTTAGGGTCTTCCAGCTGGTCACATATAGCTACCCGGTATCCTGCTTTTACCAGCTTGTGCAGGTAAGTTTCCAATGCATGGTGAGGAAACCCTGCCAGCTCTACAGAAGAGGCCGAGCCATTGGCTCTTTTGGTAAGTGTAATACCCAGCACACGGGATGCAATAAGTGCATCCTCGCCGAATGTCTCATAAAAGTCTCCTACCCTGAAGAGCAATATCGCATCGGGATATTTGTTCTTAATATCCTTATGCTGCTTCATCAACGGTGTTTCCGCTACTTTTTTTGCCACGTTCCAAAGTTAATCTCATCCCCCCGCAATGTGCAATGCAGCTTTTAACATGTGTGGGAAATGTGGAAAAAGAGCCTGTATAAATACCAAAAGACCTGCGCTGAAACAACGCAGGTCTTTTATTTGAGGTTAACATTACCTAATTACTGCACAAATAATTTCCTGCTTTCATTAATGCCTGGTGCCTGAATGCGAACTATGTATAAACCGGGCAGCAGTAAGTCAGTATCATATGATATCTGCTGTTTGCCCTGCATTTCACCATCGGCCAGCAGTGCTACTTCGCGTCCGGTGATATCAGTAACAGAAACACGTACAGGCTGGCGTTCCGAAAGATTCATGCTTAATGTGCATATTCCCTTTACCGGGTTAGGAGCAATTGAGATATCTGAAATATTGTTGCTTATATACTTCACTGCACTTATCTGAGCTCCTGCATAAGCGATGAATCTGAATGAGGGTGTCGTTGCCCCCACTTCGGTTACCGTCTGTATAGTAAGCAAAGCGGTATGATAATCGGCCTTATACCAGTCGTAAGACAGGATATTGTATGACTGAACAAGCGGAGCGCCAAAAATATTGGTACTATCTACAAAAACCTGAGTAGTTTTTACCCTAAGCACATTTGCATCAGTACGACCGGGCAACTGTAAAGTACCCCATCCATCACACAATACTGATATAGAGCCATTGTGATGTGCCGCTATAGGCCCCAGTGTAAGCATACCCGAATAAGTATCTGTGAACGAGGACATGTATGTAAAAGGATACCTTAACTGGTCTGCCTCATCAGAAAGTATCAGGTTTGTATCCGGCGCAGCATAATAGCCATTCTGAGCAAGTCTGGACGAATTGGCTATCAGATAGCTGGTAGCATCTGCCATAACGGTAGGACCTTTAAGGGCTACGGTGCTGGAAGGAAAAGATGCGTAATAAGGCGTAGCCGTACAGGCTACCGCCTGACCAGTATCTGTTTGTGTAAGTACCAGAGCATTGGCGCCGGTAGCAAAGTTCCATGTTACAGATGCCCCCCCGGCGCCCGGCGTAATGCCGGTGGTGTCACAAATTTTTAGCTGAAAAGCATCGCCGGGTACAGGGTTCAGGTTAGCTCCGGTAAGTGTAGGCTGTGCAGAAACACTTGCTGAAATGAATAACAGGCAGGATGGTATTATTTTTTTAAACATAAGGAAAAGTGGTTTAAGGTTAAATAAAGATATCACTACAAATATACGAATACGTCACATTAAACAACGGAATATATCAAAAGATTAACGTAAACATCGAAAAAGCAGCATTTTTGCAGCTCAGTTCAGGAAAACACATGACAGATAATATACAGACTGAAGCACTGGTAACCGCAGCGTATACAGGCGCGCTGCATCAATGGAACAAACGCAATGCTGCCGGCATGACAGCATACTTTGCTACTGATAGTACCTACATAGGATTTGACGGCAGCCAGCTGAACGGACAAAAGGAAATATACACTGTAATGGATGAGATTTTCACCCACTACCCCACTGCGGCATATGTTTCCATCATCAAAGAAATACGGATATTAAGCCCTGATACAGCATTACTGCTGGCTGTGGCAGGTATGGTAGCAGAAGGCAGCGATGATACAACCCCTACCGTCAATGTCATACAGACTGCGACACTGGTATTACGGGATGGCACCTGGAAAATAGCGCTCCTGCAAAATACACCTGCTGCTTTTCACGGCCGACCAGAAATGAATGAACAGCTTTCTGCAGACCTCCGGATTGCGCTACAGACAAACGGTACCGTATAACCGGAACGATATCATTTCTTACTGTTCAGGAAAGACTCCAGCTCCTCTTTGGAACTGTTGTATCTGAATTTTGATGCCAGATCGGGATAGAACTCCTGATCGGTGGTGATGTGATATGCCCATTTGGCAAAATCAAGTTTAGAGGACTCAAACATAAACCAGTCCATCATATCTCCTACCTGTATTGTAGTTACGGTTTCCTTTTTCAGTACATCTTTAAGATATTTCAGCTTTTCTGTGTCTGTTTTCCTTGCTGCAACTTTCTTTTTGGCAAGCTCTACCTCATCATCAGAAAAGGAACCCTCGGGCACAGGCGATGCTGCCGGCACGCCATCGGGCAACGGAGCGGCAGCGGGCTGATCTTCAGCCACAGGAGCTTCATTACGGCTATCTGGCTGCATGTCCTGCTGCTCATCTTTATTGCGCTCATCATAGTAATAATGAGACTGTGAAGGCGCCTGCTGCGACCGGTAACCGGGTCTCATTTCTATAGGATTAGTACGAATAGATACACGACGCGTAAGCGGATTCATCATGAAGTTTGTAATCATTCCATTGCTGGTACGTACCGTACCCTGATATACCAGACGGTCAAAATAGCGCCCTCTCTGGTCGTAAGTAGTACGGAAAATCTTTACATAGTGACGACCGGGAGGAAGATCACCCACGGTTACCGTAGTACCCCTGCGATCGAAGTAGCGGCCATTGACCGATACATTGATGCGCGAATTGTCCGTAAGATGCACACGGAGCTGTGACTGAGCATACCCTATTACCGTAAGGCAGCAAAGCAGGAAAACCAATGATAACTGTTTCATAGACTATAAAGGTAAATCTTTATACAATTTCACCCGACAGTGATAATACCATATACTGCACTTAAGACAACTTTAACGTGGTAGCATCAACGCACATAATATGCCTGCCGACACTGCTGCATTGAGCGACTCTGCCCCGCCCTGACGGGGTATAGTTACTTTATGAGTGGCAATCTGCTGTACCGGGTCTGATATGCCACGGGACTCATTCCCTATTACAAGTACACCAGCGGTGCCTGTGGTAATATCATATACATTCTCACCATGCAGCGTAGCGGCATAAACAGGAACACCCAGTTGCGGTAATACTGTAGCAAGGTCCGCCTCATATATATTTATCCTCAGGTGGCTCCCCATAGCACTCTGCACTACTTTAGGATTCCATGCATCTACACAGCCTGCTGAACATATCATATGTTTTACCCCAAACCAGTCGGCAATCCTGATGATTGTCCCCATATTGCCGGGATCCTGTATATCGTCCAGCGCTACATACCACCCATCAGAAACAGGCACCCTGGTCATTACTCCCGGCTGAGGGAGTACCAGTAACACAGGAGAAGGAGTACTGAGCGATGATACCATAGCTATTTCCTCCTGTGTAGCTACAAGCAGATCAGCCTCCGCATGTTTGTCTATAATAGCTTTATTCGCTTTATACCATGCTTCAGTAACTACTATTGTTTGTATGCGACAGTCAGAAACCAGCCACTCAGATACAACTTTAACACCTTCGGCAGTAAACAGGCCTGTTTCAGTGCGTATTTTTTGGCGGGTTAACGACCGAATGTGCTTAATTTGCGCTTTTGAGAGCATATCAGCAAATCTATACCAATTGTCGTTATCAGCAGATGCCGGACCGCAGTTTTTACAGTAAGCATTCATGGTGGGGGATACTATCCCTTGTAGTCATAGTAATGTTTACCGCCTGCAGCAGTACAAAGCATATACCGGAGGGAAGCCACCTATTGTGGAAAAACAAAGTAATACTGAACAGTGACAAAGTAATGACCAACAAAGGTGAGCTGCGGGAAAATCTGTCCAATATCATTGTTCAGCAGCCTAACAGTCGCTTTCTGGGTATGACTATCGTTAAGATTCCGAAAAAGCTCTGGTGGTATAACTTCCGGTATAAAAAATATCATACTACACCCGACTCTCTACTTCCCAAAGGCATGGAGCGCCCGGTACTTTATGACACACTTACTACCCTGCGCACAAGAGAAAATATGAAAAACTATCTCTTCAATCAGGGGTATTTTTATGCATCGGTAAATGATACAGTGTACTATCGCCGAAAAAAAGCTTTTGTAGTATGGACCGTCAATGCAGGGTCTAACTATCTTATCAACCGCATCAACTATGATATTGACGACAGCACTATAGCCGCGATTGTAAAAAAGGCACAGGAGGCTACTGTACTCACCAAGGGGAACGAGTTTACGTACAGCATGCTGGAAGAAGAGCGCAGCCGTATTACAACTGTTGTCAATAACCATGGTTATCGCCGTTTCAGCCTCGAGAATATACGCTTCAGCATTGACACTATGGATAAGTCTATTTTCAAAGTAGCTGCCAGCCCTTTTGAAAATGCAGTAAACTTTGTAACACAGGCAAAGAGCAACAGAAAGAATACCCTGGACATTGACATTATCATCAGGAAGGGTGAAGACAGCCTGTCATACAACAGCTATACAATCAGTAAAATAACTGTATATCCCGATTTTGAAGGCGCTGAAGACACTCATGACTCCGGCCTTATATCCCGAACCATCAATGGAATTGAATTCCGCTATCATAAAGAATATGTGTACCCCAGAGTACTGTATAAACATCTGTTTCTTTATCCGGGCAGCCTGTATTCCAGAGCCAATGAGGAACGAACCTTATCACGGCTGGGGGGGCTGGGTATATTTCAGTATGCCCGTATCCAGTTTCGGGAAAACAGGCTTACACACGATAGTCTGGACTGTAGTGTATTGCTGAATAAAGCCCAGAAATATGATTTTTCCACCAATTATGAAGTATCAAACGGCTCTACCTATACAATAGGCAACTCTCTGAGTCTGAACTTCAGGAATAAAAACTTTATGAAGGGTGCAAACCTGCTCTCCCTCAGTGCCAATGGCGGAGTGGAAATGTGGTATAATGAACAGCTACCCGGCAACATTTACAGGCGGCTGGAACTGCTTACCCTATATTATGGTATCAACGCCAGCCTTGACTTCCCTAAGTTCATCGCACCGGTTGCATCATCCCTGTTTTCCAATACCAACCTGCCACATACCGTTATCAGTGTGGGTGAAAACGTAATGGACCGTGTAGATTACTTTAAACTGATCAATACCAGTCTGAACTTTTCCTACAACTGGCGGGAGACAGACACAAAAACATGGACGTTATCGCCCATGTTTGTAAACGCCATCCGGGTACCCGTGAAATCACAGTCGTTTCAGGATGTACTAAGAAGCAATCAATATCTGGCAAACTCCTATAAGCCTACGTTCATAGAAGGCGAAAACATAGCCTTCAAGTTTGATAATAGTCAGCGAAAAAAAGGAAGAAGCTATTCCTACCTGCGCCTTGCTGCTGAGGAAGCAGGGGCTGTTATGGGTGGGCTGAAAAAGCTGGGATTTGCGCTGAATCAGCTATATGAACTGGAAGACACCCTATTTGCCCAGTATACCAAGTTCGACTTTGATGCACGGCATTATTTCAGCCTGCGCCGCTCCACAATGGCATTCCGGTTTTATGGCGGCATCGGTATTCCATATGGTGAGCCATGGGTAATGCCCTACATTAAGCAATACTATGCCGGTGGTCCATACAGCCTGCGGGGATGGCGCATCCGTACTCTGGGACCGGGACGGTACTACAATAACGAAGATGCACTTGCAGCCAATCAGATAGACCGTACCGGTGATATAAAGCTGGAAATGAATGGAGAATACCGGTTTCCGGTAATGCCGATGTTTGCCGGAGCTGTAAAAATGAACGGAGCCCTGTTTGCCGATGCAGGCAACATCTGGCTATCATACCCCGACACCGCTTATGCCGGCGGCGAATTTGCCATGGACAAACTGGGACATGATATAGCTATGGACATGGGCATAGGCTCCCGGTTTGAAATAGCATCATTCCTCACCATTCGTGTAGATCTTGCTATGCCCGTAAAGAAGCCCTACTCTCCTAATGTAGGTGGGTGGGTATTTAAAGAAATAGACTTTGCAAACAGTACCTGGAGAAAAGAAAATCTGGTTGTAAACTTATCTATCGGTTACCCCTTCTGATAAAAGGTGCTATACTTCAGCATCAATCTTTTATGCCTCCTTTTTCGTGAGTGTTCTGAAAACATCTTCCAGAGACTCTGTCTGTGCCTGCATAGCGCTGATACTGATATCATTATTGAGCGCCCATTGCATCACTTCCCGCCGCAGGGCATCCGGCTGTGTGGTAACCAGTTTCCATTGGTTGCCCCCCATATCCTCTACCGATGTGGCATGCTTCAACACCGCAAGCTGCGCACTTTCTATTGGCTGCTCAAAAGTCACAAAAACCACATCGCGACGAGTATTACGCTGCTGCAAATGCGATATGGTATCATCGGCCACTATACAGCCGTTATTAATGATAATAACACGACTACACATAGCCTGCACTTCCTGCATAATGTGTGTAGATAACAGCACGGTCTTATCCCTGCCAATGTTCATTATGAGGTCCCTTATCTCTACTATCTGATTAGGGTCAAGGCCCGATGTAGGTTCATCCAGAATCAGCACCTCCGGGTCATGCAGCATAGCCTGTGCAAGGCCTACACGCTGTTTATATCCCTTTGACAAAGCACCTATTTTTTTATGTGCTTCTTTCCCCAGCCCTGTAAGACTTATCATTTCCTCTATGCGGCTATGGCGGTTGCCTGGCAATTTGTGAATACCGGCACTAAACTCCAGATATTCACGCACATACATTTCAAAATACAATGGATTTGCTTCCGGAAGATATCCTACACGCCTGCGAACCTCCATTGGCTTTAATGCAACATCAAAACCACATACCAGAGCCGTACCTGATGTGGGCGGCAGATAGCCGGTAATCATCTTCATAGTTGTAGACTTGCCGGCACCATTAGGCCCCAAAAAACCTGTAATCTCTCCTTTCTTCACCTCAAAAGAGATGTTATCTACGGCTTTCTGAGTTTCGTATAAACGGGTAAGTCCTTTTACTTGTATCGACATAGCACATATCATTACCAGAGCATAGCCGGGTTGCTTTGCCTGAATATTATCATTAAATCACCTGGGAACTATGGCAGAGGAAGTTTAGTCTTATCGCCGCGGAATGTACAGCGGTTCTGGAAAGTATCCATCAGCTCTGTTCTGTTGTATTCATAGCTATGCAGCACCAGCACCTTATCAGACTGAAGAGTAGCATCGAATGTACGCAGATACTCTATTGAGCCAGATTTTGTACTATCTCCATTTGTGATGATAATGGAATAAGTACTCTCATTGCTGCTTACATAACCCTGAAGCACTTTAGGGCTTATACTCTTAAAATATACATCAACAGACAGGGTACCCCTGTTGGCCGGTACAACAGTTACGGTATCAATGGTCATTGCACCATTATTACACTCTGTAAAACCGCCATATACCCCCAGATAACGACTGCGCTTTTCAGCTTCACAATTTACTCCCTCAAAACCAGACGGACAATTGCATACACCACTGCCACAAGAGCCCCCATTGAAACAGGTTATACCATCGCAGGAATTAGGCTCACAGGAACTAAGCCCAAAAGAGCCAACAATGGCTGCAAACAAAGAAGTTGTGAGTAAAAGAGGTTTCCAAAGCTTCATGGAATATTTATTTGAGACCAAGTTAACAATTTTTCATTACCGGGCAAAAATACGGCCGCAATTATGTTATGCAAATGAGTTCCATCCCTGCGCTGTAAGCGGGTGCTGATTGCCGGATTTGGTAACCAGCTGCTTTCCTTTATCCGCAGTCGTAATATGCCCTACAACACTTAAATGCGGATTTTCCTTCACTTTCTCATACTCATCCTGGCTAATGGTGAACAATAGCTCATAATCCTCTCCCCCACTCAACGCACACGTGGTTACTGACAACCCAAACTGCATGGCCATGGCACGTGTATCATTATGTGCCGGTATTTTATCTTCGTAAATAACGCAACCCACCTCACTTTTATTACATATATGAAGTAGTTCTGAGCTTAGCCCATCACTTATATCTATCATAGATGTGGGCATAATACCCTGTTCGTTAAGCCATGCAGCCACATCTGATCTTGGCTCAGGTTTCAGCAAACGCCCTACCAGATATGCCTGCTGTTGTAAATCGGGCTGCACATCCGGATGCTCCATAAATATCTTTTTTTCCCGCTCCAGCAGCTGCAGACCCAGATAAGCCCCGCCAAGGTCTCCCGTTACGCATATCAGATCATTGGGTTTTGCCCCGGAACGGGTTACAAATTTATCAGGTGCCACCTCCCCTATGGCGGTAACACTTATTACAAACCCAGAACGGGAACTGGTAGTATCCCCTCCTATCAGATCTACGCCATAGCGCTCACATGCCGCATATACTCCCTCATAAAACTCATCCAGAGCCTCTACAGACATTCTGTTAGAGACCGCAATGCTTACTGTTATATGCGTTGGTACAGCCATCATAGCATATATATCTGAGAGATTAACCACTACAGATTTATATCCCAGATGCTTAAGTGGTGTATACGCAAGGTCAAAATGGATACCCTCTACCAGCATATCGGTAGAGATAACACATTGACGGCCAAACTGATCTATTACTGCCGCATCATCGCCCACGCTTAGCAGTGTCCCGGCATTATAGGTTTCATTATTTCTTGTCAGGTGGTCAATAAGACCAAATTCACCCAGTGATGCAACTTCTGTTCTCATGCTGCTGCAAAGCTAACAAAGCATAACGACAGTAATATGCTTCTTAATAGCGGGAGTAATATTCCCGCATCTTTCTAAGTGAATAATAAATGCCGGGAAGTATGAGCAGACCGTACAAAAGGAGCGCAAAAATCCAGTCCTGCTGTGTAAAATTATCATGTATAGCTATTGCCAGCCAGCCCAGCAGCAGAATGCTCATAGCAATGTATACTCCTTTAGGTAACTCAAAACCATGACCTGGCTTGCCGGAATGTACCCTGTGCAGATGCATTACCCTTGCCTTCTTTCCTTCATGCTGCCTGGCTGACATTGTAACTGCTGCCGGTGTTGCATCCCGGCGAATAAGTAAAGCAGCATCGGCAGTAAAACCACAAAGCATTAGTAAGAAAAAGACTATATACATGTTCTTCATAAGAAAACGCACTTGACATCAACAGACTGAAATATGTAAATCAGGCTATAAAAATAGTCTTTTACATGGCATCCTGGTACACTTGTACGCTATGTGAAAAGTAATACGTATATTACAGACGGTTTTAAAATGCTGCACATTTTGATATGCAGCAACTTCTAAATAATAAAACGTTATGAATCTCTTTGTAAGCAATCTTAGCCCTGATACAAATGCCGATGGACTCAGGACCCTTTTTGCAACATTCGGCGAAGTACTCTCCTCTAAAGTAATTTTTGACAGCGCTACTGGTGCATCCCGTGGCTTTGGTTTTGTAGAAATGGCAGACAAAGGCCATAGCTATGATGCCATTGACAATCTGGATATGAGTTTTTTTGAAGGAAACATTATCAATGTAAAAGAAGCAAAGCAAAACAATAGCGGCCCTAGCCGGGGCGGGAACAACCGAGGCGGTGGATATGGTAATAATCGTGGTGGTGGCTATGGCAACCGTCAGGGTGGTGGCTTCAACCGTGATCGCCAGGGCGGTGGTTACAACCGGGACCGTCAGGGCGGTGGTTACAGCAGTGACCGCGGCGGATATAACAATGATCGTAGCTTTAACAGCGATCGTGGCGGGTATAATCGTGACCGTCAGGGTGGCGGATACAATAACGACCGTAATGACCGTGGCGGATACAACAATGATCGCGGTGGTTATAACCGCGACCGCCAGAGTGGCTATAACAATGACCGACCGTCTTATAACCGTTCAGAGCCGCCACGATATACTAACAACAGAGACGACGACTTTAATAAACTATAGACTATAATAATAGTTAAGGTTTACTATCCGGCTTTACTGGCCGTTTATCTTCATTTGCGAAAAATGAGGTAAACGGCCAGTATTATTAATACAAACCCTGCAATGTGATTCCATTCCAGCCGTTGTTTGAATACAACCACTGAAAATATCACAAAAATGGTGAGCGATATTGCTTCCTGTATGGTTTTAAGCTGAACAAGATTAAACGGCCCTCCCTCTCCCGTAAACCCGGCCCTGTTAGCAGGTACCTGAAACAGGTATTCAAAAAACGCCATTCCCCAGCTTAGCAATATTACAGTGAATAAACCGGCCCCTTTCATCCATTCCATATCCCGAAACCGGAGGTGGCCATACCAGGCAAATGTCATAAAGACATTGGATATAATAAGAAACACAATAGTAGTAAGCGCTCTCATAAATAGCCAAAAATACGCGGCAGAATTACAGAAAATGCACAGAAACAATCAAAGAATATCCTTTAGGCACTTATAAGCGTCATTAAATTACCTTTGCACAGTTTTTTCAGATAAAAAATCCCGAATGCCAGAAATACATCCATTTCTCAGACTCAGCGGTCTGGAACCCCTTATAGTTCGTCCGGAGACAAACTTTGTAAACGTAGGAGAGCGTACCAACGTTACAGGTTCTAAAAAGTTTGCCCGGCTGATACGTGAGAGCAAATATGAGGAAGCACTTTCTGTAGCCAGACAGCAGGTAGAAAATGGGGCCCAGGTTCTGGACATTAATATGGATGACGCCCTGCTGGATGGGGTACAGGCAATGACCACCTTCGTAAACCTGCTGCAGGCAGAGCCGGACATTGCCAAAATTCCCATCATGCTGGACTCCTCTAAGTTTCAGATAATAGAGGCAGGACTGAAATGTATACAGGGAAAATGTATTGTCAATTCCATTTCGCTGAAAGAAGGAGAAGAAAAATTTATAGAGCAGGCAGAAATATGTCTCAGTTTTGGCGCCTCTGTGATTGTAATGGCATTTGACGAGCAGGGACAGGCAGATACACTCCAGCGCAGAGTAGATATATGCGAACGCGCATATGACATTCTGGTAAATAAGGTAGGATACCCTCCACAAGATATCATTTTTGACCTGAACATATTTGCAATTGCCACAGGTATAGAAGAACACAATGCATATGGTATAGATTTTATTGAAGCTACCCGCATTGTAAAGCAGAAAATGCCGCTTACACGCGTAAGTGGTGGTGTAAGTAATATATCTTTCTCCTTCAGAGGCAATGATACCGTACGAGAGGCTATGCACAGCGTATTTCTGTATTATGCTATAAAAGCAGGTATGGATATGGGCATAGTGAATGCGGGTGCCCTGGTAGTATATGACGAAATAGATCCTGCACTGCGCGAGCTGTGCGAAGATGTAATTCTCAACCGTAATGCTGATGCCACTGAAAAACTCATTTCATTTGCCGAGACAGTAAAAGCTAAGGGAAAAGAAGAGAAAAAGGACGATGTATGGCGTTCAACATCGGTAGAAGAGCGTCTGAAACACGCGCTTGTTAATGGTATTACTGACCATATAGATAATGATACAGAGGAAGCCAGACAGAAATATCCACGTCCCCTGGATGTGATAGAAGGGCCGCTGATGGACGGTATGAATGTAGTAGGCGACCTGTTTGGCAGTGGTAAAATGTTTCTGCCACAGGTGGTAAAGAGCGCCCGTGTTATGAAAAAAAGTGTTGCCTATCTTTTTCCCTTCATAGAGGCTGAAAAAGAAGAGCGCAGGCAGGCAGCCCTGGCCAGTGGTATAGCAGATGAAGAAAGTAGCGGTGCTGCCAGAATACTGATGGCAACAGTAAAAGGTGATGTACATGACATAGGCAAGAATATTGTAGGTGTTGTATTGGGCTGTAATGGCTATGAAGTAATAGATCTGGGAGTGATGGTGCCTGCCGATAAAATACTGGACACTGCTCAGAAAGAAAATGTAGATATAATAGGACTTAGCGGCCTTATTACACCATCACTGGACGAGATGGTACATGTGGCAAAAGAAATGAAGCGGCGGGGAATGAAGCAACCACTGATGATAGGAGGTGCCACTACCAGCCGTATGCACACTGCCGTGAAGATAGCGCCACAATATGAGGAAGGTGTTGTACATGTTCTGGACGCAAGTAGAAGTGTTACTGTAGCCGGAAGTCTGCTGAATAAAGACCATAAAACCAGCTTCCTGCAGCAGTTAACCACAGAATATGACAAACTGCGTACTGATTTTGAAAACAAAAAGACAGTAAAACAATACATATCTCTCACTGAAGCACAGGCCAATGCTGTAAAAACAGAATGGGATTCCTATACCCCACCCCGTCCGAAAAAGATGGGAGTAACAGTATTTGAAGAATACGATCTGGCTGAAATAAGGCAGTATATAGACTGGGGACCATTCTTCATATCGTGGGAAATGAAGGGCAAATTCCCTGAAATACTTAATGACTCCCATATAGGAGCCGAAGCAACTAAGCTGTATAATGATGCCCACAAGCTGCTGGATAAGATAATATCAGAAAAGTGGCTGACCGCAAAAGGGGTTATTGGCTTCTGGGAAGCACATAAAAAAGCACCGGATACCATATCTGTAAGAGATGAGGCGGGCAATAAGCTCACTACACTGGAAATGCTGCGCCAGCAGACTAAGAAAGCTGCGGGACAACCTAACTATTCACTGGCCGACTTCATCAAACCATGTGCTCATGGAAAAGACGGCAAACACGAGGCCGACTACATAGGAGCTTTTGCGGTTAGCATACATGGTATAGAGCCGCACATTAAAAGATTCATGGACGACCATGATGACTATAGTAAGATAATGCTGCAGGCACTGGCCGACCGTCTGGCCGAGGCATTTGCCGAAGTACTGCATAAGCGCACACGTACTGAGTTCTGGGGATATGTGCAGGAAGAAACCCTTAGTGCAGAGGACCTGGTGCGGGAAAAATATCAGGGTATAAGGCCGGCACCTGGCTACCCTGCCTGCCCCGACCATACAGAGAAGCATAAACTGTTTTCCCTGCTCAATGCTCATGAAAATGCGGGGATAACCCTCACAGAATCTCTGGCTATGTATCCTGCGGCTTCGGTATGTGGCTGGTATTTCAGCCATCCTGAAAGCACCTATTTTGGTATCAACAAAATCACTGACGACCAACTCCAGGACTATGCCCGCAGAAAAGGAATGACAGTTGCAGAGATTGGAAAATGGTTATCGCCGATACTGGACTAAACATAACGATGAATCTTCGCAACGCATGATAGCGCTGCATTGACAACATAATGGACAACATAATATCGCAAAAAAACAGTCAGCAGTCTCCTGCATTGCGTACCGCAGCCAATGTAATATCGGTAATATGCCACCCTGTATTTATGCCACTTATCATGTCTATCCTGATATATAAGCTGGATCCTGCAGGATTTTCCGGTATGAAAAGCAAACAGATAATGCTCCTGTTCATAAGCATAGGTATTTCTACCCTGTTTTTCCCATTGTTCGCAATAGGTCTGATGAAGCCACTGGGCTTCATTGGCAGCTTTAAAATGCCAACCAGCAGAGAGCGTACCATTCCGCTCATGGCCACCATGATATTTTATTTCTGGATAAGCCATGTGATGAATAATATGCAGGGTGCTATTCCCATGACGCTTAAAGTGCTGATGCTGGGCAACTTCTGGGGACTTATTGCCGTATTTATCGTAAATATTTTCACCAAAATAAGCATGCATACATCTGCCGCCGGCGGTATGGTGGGTATTCTTACAGTACTGCTCATTCACAGCCCGGCCAATATGATTGTGCCACTTTTTGTAGCAGTGATCATAGCTGGCATAATAGGCACTGCAAGAATGGCACTGGGAGCACACCAGCGCGGCGATATATGGCTGGGTTATATACTGGGTATCTTATCCCAGCTGGGAGCTTATCTGTACGTAAGCCATTAATATAATAATTGCTACTTTACCGGCGTTAATAAACATCCAGCCAATGAAAGCCATGATATTTGCCGCAGGACTGGGCACCCGGCTAAAGCCGTTTACAGACCATAGCCCTAAAGCGCTTGCCGAAGTAAACGGAAAATCGCTGCTACACAGAGCCGTAACCTTTCTGCAGCAGCATGGCATATATGATGTGGTCATTAATGTACACCACTTTCCTCACCTTATACGCGAGGCAATAGCAACACATAATGGCTACGGTAGCCGCATCACAATATCAGATGAAACCAGCGGACTTCTGGAAACAGGAGGCGGACTTAAAAAAGCAGCTCCACTATTTGAGGGAGAACAGGACATTGTAGTTATCAATGTTGATATTCTTACTAACCTTGACCTCACGGCAATGATTACAGCACACAGGCAAAACAAGGCCTTTGCTACACTGGCAGTGATGCAAAGGCCTTCGTCCCGTCAACTGCTGTTTACCCCTGCCATGGAGCTGCGGGGCTGGATAAACAATAATACCGGCGAATGTAAAGAAGCAGGCAATATTGAAAATACTACCCCATGGTCATTCAGTGGCATACAGATAGTATCGTCTTCTCTATTGCATTCCATACCCTTTGAAGGGAAGTTTTCTATGATAGATGTTTATTTATGGCAGGCTGCCAGAGGTATCATCAAAGGATATGATCATACCGCAGACATATTTATAGATGTGGGAAAGCCTGGTAGTGTAGAGCAGGCAGAGCAGCTTTTCCCGTGAAATGACAACATGTGATGCCATATAACAACAAAACGGCGTGAGATACATTATCACACGCCGTTTTCCATTGAATAATGCCAGTATTACCGATGTAGTGCAACACCTATTACAGATACTCCGGTAGACAGGTCCACAAATAAACCTGTTCTGCGGTTTAAGTGATATTCAGCACCTACATGTACGTCAAGAAATAATGGTCTGATGCCAGGTATATCACCCTCTGGACCTCTGTACTCCGATGGCCAGGACTTTCTGATAAATGTATAACCCAAAGAGCCTGCCGCATAAAGGTCCCAGCGCCAGGGCAACTCTATGAGGTCATCAAAATAGTAGGATGCCTTTGCCCCAATGGGCATAATAGTACCACGATAGCGATACGAACTATTGCCATAAATCTGGGGATTGCTCCTGTATGTAGCAAAACCTACAAAAGGAGCCAGCGTAAACTCCGGCAGCAACTCTATCTCATAATTAAATGTCAGGTAGGGAGACCTCATAAGATAGGCTCCAAAATAGCCCGGCCCAAGGCCCAGATTATAAGTGTTACCATAATACTCATGTGTACCGGTTGAGTAGGCCGATTGGGCAGAAGTATTTTGTACTGTTGTGAAAGAAAGTAAACCTGTGAGGGCTAAAGCAAACAAACTTCGGTGTGTGGTCTTTAAACCGTTGGTTATCGTTTTCATGATGGAATAGTTTTGAGAATGAACAATAAATCAACAGCGTAAAAGTACACCATGTTATGTGTAGGAAATGTGAATGTTTAACCGTAAGGCTATCTGAGGATAAAAGGAGATGGTATAAAATAAAAACGACCCGCAATGCAGGTCGTTTTAAATCAGTGCGGCAGAGGAGATTCGAACTCCCACGCCCGATAAAAGGCGCTACCACCTCAAAGTAGTGCGTCTACCAGTTTCGCCACCGCCGCAGTTGAGGAGCGCAAAAGTAAGAAGAAAACTGACATTTCAAAACAATATCTATTAAAACGATAAAGAGACATTTCTATTACAGTTGATATCTGTAACTTCGCAAAAATTTTTAACTAAAGAAACGCTATGAGTACAATGACTCGTTCAGAAATCGATTTCAAGATGCCTTACAAAGTCAAGGACATAAGCCTCGCAGAATGGGGTCGTAAGGAAATCAGACTGGCAGAAGCAGAGATGCCCGGCCTTATGGCAATACGTGAAGAGTATGGTTCAAGCCAGCCACTGAAAGGTGCTCGCATTGCAGGTTGCCTGCATATGACCATCCAGACAGCGGTATTGATTGAAACACTGGTAGCACTGGGTGCTGAAGTGCGCTGGAGCTCATGTAACATCTTCTCTACTCAGGATCATGCTGCTGCTGCTATTGCTGCTGCCGGTATAGGCGTGTTTGCATGGAAAGGCCAGACTCAGAAAGAAGCTGACTGGTGTATAGAGCAGACTTTATTTTTCGGTAGCCCGGATCGTACGTTGAATATGATTCTTGATGACGGTGGAGACCTTACCAATATGATTTTTGACAACTATACCGAACTGGTACAGCACATCAAAGGTCTGAGTGAAGAAACTACAACTGGTGTTCACCGCCTGTATGAGCGTATGGCTAAAGGCACACTGCCTATGCCTGCTTTTAACGTAAATGACTCTGTTACCAAATCTAAGTTCGATAACAAATACGGATGTAAAGAAAGCCTGGTAGATGCGATACGTCGTGCTACAGATGTGATGATGGCTGGTAAAGTAGCAGTTGTAGGTGGTTATGGTGATGTGGGTAAAGGATCAGCAGAATCTCTGCGTGGTGCTGGTGCCCGTGTTATTGTCACTGAAATAGACCCTATATGTGCGCTGCAGGCAGCTATGGATGGCTTTGAAGTAAAACGTATGATTGATGCCGTTAAAGAAGCAGACATTGTTGTTACTGCATCCGGCTGCCGCGATCTTATTACCGAAGAGCATTTCCGCGCTATGAAAGATAAAGCTATCGTTTGTAACATAGGCCACTTCGATATAGAAATAGATATGGCATGGTTGAATGACAATTATGGCCATACAAAAGACGTTATCAAACCTCAGGTAGACCTTTACAACATAGATGGTAAAGATGTTATCGTTCTTGCTGAAGGTCGCCTGGTAAACCTCGGTTGTGCTACTGGTCACCCAAGCTATGTAATGAGTAACTCATTCTCTAACCAGACACTGGCTCAGATAGAACTGTGGAAAAACCACGCTAACTATGAGAACAAAGTATATGTTCTGCCTAAGCATCTGGATGAGAAAGTTGCCCGTCTGCACCTTGCTAAAGTAGGCGCTCAGCTCGATGTGCTGACTACAGCACAGTCAGAATATCTGGGTATTCCTGTAGAAGGTCCATACAAGCCAGAAATGTACAGATATTAATATTGTATTGAAAATCAATTATTCAGGAGGCTCACTTTGTGGGCCTCCTGTTTTTTTCAGGACACTTTTATAAGCACTTTTTGCAGATTAACTACCTGCTTTTTAACTTAGCAGATAATAATAGTATCTTATGAATCTGTCTCCAATACCCCTGCTGCTTGTTTCATTGCTTTCCTGCTCTGCTGCCATTGCTCAGAAAAATGATATAGGATGGATAGCTCCCGAAGGTAAAATTATCAATTACCGGACGCTAACGTGGAACGACTTTCAGAACAAAGAGGATAAAGAACATGCCAAGAGAATGGCAGCTCAGGGATATCAGACTCAGGCTTATGTAATACCACGCATCTATTTCAAATGGGTAAGTGGAGAGCAGCTTGATAATGGCCGTGTAAAAGTAAAATTAACAGCTAAGTGTGCATTTCAGAGTCATGCCTTTGTTCGTGAAGATGTAAAAAATGCACACTCCAATTATATTTTCACCCACGAGCATGACCATTATGACATAGCGCTAATCCATGCTCAGAAAATGGAGGAAGCCATTGTATCCCGTGATTACAGCCCCACAAAATATAATGATGAAATAAATAAAACAATATACGAAAGGTATGAAAAATATGAGGAAATGCAGCGGAAGTACGACAATGAGGTGAACCCTCATGGTACAGACGATGTAGCTATGCAGTCGCTGTGGGATATGCGCATTAAAAAGTGTCTGGAAAACAATACTCTTGAATACTTTGACAGCCCTGAAAGTGTAGTACAGAGCGTAAAAACTCCGGGACAGTATGTAAAACGCATACCAGGGGAAAACATGAAACGTTTTGCCACACGCTGTCGCCCCTTATATTCTGAATTTACAGAGGAAAACGGATTGGCAAGTATAGAAACTGAGGTATGGGGCAAAGAAAAAGTAGTTGTAGCATTTTATCAGCAGCGATATTATATAGAAGAAACAGGCAAGCCTACGCAACGTGCATCACGTGTATTGGGCTACCTTTTCGTACCCAGAGAAAAAGACACCTACAAGCGTATTCTTATTGACTCATTCTGCTATAATGATAATGCGCCTCAGATAAATGCTGTGTTTTTTGCCAATGCCGACTCAGACAATGTAAAAGAGCTGGTGATTCAGACATCTGTACTCCGTAAGGATGATCAGGCATCGGGGAAGCAATATATAACCAACGTTTATGACAATATCCTTTTTCGTGCCCTGCCTGGCCGGCTCCGCAGACTGGATGACATTTCACAGCAACTGGATGGAGGTATAGAAGGGAGTGAAAACGGGAAACCTCAGAAAGCAAAGTACAAAAACGAAAAGGATATAACAGAGGCGCTCATAAAAATGGGCTACCCAAATGAAGCTAATACCCAACCTGTCAAAAGAGTGATTCACCGATGAGCGCTGCCATATGGGGTGCAATATCCATTATATGCTTTATACTAAGCATATTGCTGTTCTTTGGAGGTATAGCAGCGAAAAGGGTATGGATGGTAATTACTGCCATAGCTTGCCTGATAACAGGACTTATTACCGGTGGTATTGGTTTGTATTACTTTTCATCGGCAATGGTCAGTATAGCAGGAAACACTATAAATGGCCGCACATCGGAAGAGGTATATGCAGCAGAGCTGGGACGCCCAGCCTACCATTGTGTACAGATAGTAGACTACGCTAGCTCCAACGGCATCACAAATCAGAAAACAACAATATGCTTCCTGTCCTGTGCCGGGGAAACGAAACGTATTCTGTCACAGCGCCATTATGATGTAGCGCTCAGAAATACAGCAGACATTATGCCTATAGCGGGAACAGATGCCTGCTGCAGCGCCTTTCTGCATCCGGGTCGTTTTGGAGATACACTCATAGAGTGTCTGTCTTCAGAAGGCAATAACGTGTACACATTGTATATATCTGCAGATAGCAGCAGGGTATATTATACTACAGCACACAGGTAACATTTTATACAGGTCAGGGTTATTATCATCCATAATATTGCCTGATTTTAACAATACACCTCACTATTTTTCCCCTACATTTATAGCGGAAATTGAACTATGAGAATACAACGTGCCGCTCCTGTCAATGAGTTGCTGGCTAAACTTATTTTCCTGGCATTACCTACCTCTGTGGTATCTTATTTCCTGCTGCAGCAGGTTAATGACTACTACTCTATACTACAGAATCAGGCCCTGCGACAAACTATGTTTTTTGCAGGTGCTATGGGGCTGTCGGCCATTTTCTATGCATTCAGGTTTCGCTTTCTCCCCACTTTTGCACTGCTTCTGGCATTCATGTTCAGTATCTATCAGGGGCTGGACAAATATGAGACCGGAGAGTTTGACGCATTCTTCATAGCACGCCAGTTTCAGGTTGCAGCTATACTTTCGGGGCTGGGCTGGCTTATGGGTTGGGGGTGGATGCGTGTACGATACTGGGCTGTAGGTGTAGCCACTGCTACTATGTGCGGCTGTGTGCTGGTTATAGCGAAAGGAAATGTAGAAACTGTTTCAGGCCTGCTATGGGCGTTTGCGCCGGCGCTGGTGTACAGCGTATATATAGTCTTCACAGCCGAGCAGATTTATAACTATCGTGATAAAACAGCCCGCTTCTGGTGGTTCCTCACCCGCAGGCTGGGGCTTTTCCTGCTGCTCTCTGCCGGCTTTCTGGCAGGTATCATATACTGGCAGCGCGATGAGATTCAGGAAACTGTAGATAACTATGGCGGCAGCGGCAAAGCCGGCCAGAACAGTATGCTGAAGAAAAACAAGAACAACTCCTTTGACCTCAAAGATTACTCGCGGCTCAGCGGAGCGCTGGGGCGCAGCAATGAGCTGCTGTTCTGCGCACATATCAATAATTATTTTCCGGGCACAGATATACCCAATCCCCTATACCTGACAGCATTCTACTTTACAAGGTTTGATACATCTACCGAGACTTTTGAGCGGGATGCATCCATTCCTTATAACGACCTGTTTGAGCCAGACCCTTCCAAACTACCATTGTTCAATACCCAGGCAGACTCAAGTGTCATAAAAAACAGCCTTGGTGAAAAACTTAGAGACATTGTAGAAATAGAAATATACAGCCGCACACTATCCCCCAACACCTATCTGGCACCAAATGTGGGCTTTTTCGTGCAGCCTATTACTATTGAAAAAGACTTCCGCGATCAGTTTAAATCGGCATTCCGTGCCAAAAGCTATGTATCTGCACTTAACAGCGCCTACTTTGTATATAACGTTGACAATCCCGAAATCGTAAAGTTTCAGGAAATGCGCTTTGATGTGCTGCGCAAAGTGAAAGACTATGAAGGAATGGATGAGACATTTATGCGGTACTATACCGATATGCCCACCAATCCCAAATTCTCCTCCATCAGCGAACTTGCTCATAAAATTGCAGATACTGCCCATACACCGGTAGATAAGGTACTTGCTATACGCAACTATTTCCTGTCAAAAGACGAAAACGGAGCCCGGTTGTATCAGTACACAGATAATCCCGGTATCCCAGACCTCCCCAATGCCTCAAAACTGATGTATTTTCTTAATGAAAATCATAAGGGCTACTGTGCCTACTTTGCCGGTGCTACCCTGTTCATGCTACGCTCACTGGGTATCCCCTCACGTATAGCTGTAGGCTTCCTTACAGAAGACCGTAGCGATAAAAACAAAGGATGGTACTGGTATTATGCCAATCAGGCCCATGCATGGGTACAGGTTTATTTCCCCGGCTATGGCTGGCTGGACTTTGATACTACAGTAGGCAATGATGCAGAAAACCGCTCTACACCCCAGCCCGATGGTACCCCTCCCATGCAGCCGCCTAAAGCGTGGCTGGCAGCAGAGGGTATCATTACAGATGTAGATACACTGGAAAGGCTGATGAAAATGAAAGTGAAACAGTTCGTGTTTCACGACAAGGACTATAAGCTGTCGCAGCCTGTGGAAATGACTATGGATATGAAGGTAGCACTCATATACCGCGACAGCATAGCCATACCGCTGTACCAGATAAGAAAGGGCGACAGAGGTACTGCAGTATCTTACTCTGAAGCAATAAAAAAGTTACCCGTTCCCGCAAGCCAGCAGGCAACTGCCATATTGAATATATTACCCACCCCGGTACCTGCCGATGAGGTATACCTGCAGCGTACCGACCTTAAAACACAAAAGGAAAAGCCGCCCGTACAGGAAGAGGAAAAGAAAATACCCGTACGGGATATGGTATATGCCGCATTGGGTGTGCTGGGCATAATATTCCTGCTATTGCTATTACTCCCCTCTTTGGTACTACGTTACTATCTGCTCAGGCACAGGATGGCTGCAGCAGACAAAAACAAGCCATACTGGGCCTTCCGTACCGCATCATACTACCTGCACATGTGTGGCATATTCAGGGGTACACGTACACCTATGCAGTATGCAAGGGAAACTGTAGACCCAGAACTGCATACAGGCTTCACCGCATTTATGAATATATACCTGAAAAAGAAGTATGCAGGTATGCAGCTGTCACCTGCTGAAGAAGAGCGCGCAGCAGCATTCCTGAAGCCCTTCATCACTCAGGTTAGAAAGGGTACTACCCTATGGCAGCGGCTGGCAGGCTTTACCAATCCGGTACGCTGTATATCGTTCTTTACCATGCCTGAAGACACAGAAAGTGAGGTGTAACATTAACCGGATTCCTCATTTCAGGTTCTCAGATTTTAAATGTAAATTGCGTCGCATCTTTATTTAGATTAAAACTTGCAAAATATATGAATTTTCAACTGACTGAAGAACAATTAGCAGTACAGGCCGCAGCAAGAGACTTTGCACGTAACGAATTGCTGCCTGGCGTTATAGAGCGCGATGAGCATCAGAAGTTTCCAGCCGAGCAGATAAAAAAACTTGCAGAACTGGGCTTTATGGGTATGATGGTAGACCCTAAGTATGGAGGCTCTGGCATGGATACAGTATCATACGTGCTGGCTATGGAAGAGATTTCAAAAATTGATGCTTCAGTTTCAGTTTGTATGAGTGTAAACAACTCGCTTGTATGCTGGGGCCTGGAAAAGTATGGCAATGAAGAGCAGAAGCAGAAATATCTGGTACCATTGGCATCCGGTCAGAAGATAGGTGCATTCCTGCTCAGCGAGCCGGAGGCTGGCTCTGATGCTACATCTCAGCGTACTACTGCAGAAGACAAAGGTGACTATTACCTGCTTAATGGTACAAAAAACTGGATTACAAACGGTAGTTCAGCATCCTACTATCTGGTAATAGCTCAGACATACCCCGACAAGGCACACCGTGGCATCAATGCATTCATTGTAGAAAAAGACTCTCCGGGCGTTACTGTAGGTGCTAAGGAAAACAAACTGGGTATCAGAGGCAGTGATACGCACAGCATCATGTTCCAGGATGTAAAAGTTCCTAAAGAAAACAGAATAGGTGATGATGGCTTCGGTTTCACATTTGCTATGAAAGTGTTGGCAGGTGGCCGTATCGGTATCGCTTCTCAGGCACTGGGTATAGCAAGCGGCGCCTATGAGCTGGCACTTAAGTACTCTAAAGAGCGTAAAGCATTTGGTACAGAAATATCTAACCATCAGGCTATTGCATTCAAACTGGCAGATATGGCTACTGATATAGAAGCTGCAAGACTGCTGTGCCTGAAGGCAGCGTGGACTAAAGATGAGGGACTGGATTATACCCTTTCTGCATCTATGGCCAAGCTCTTTGCATCAGACATAGCACAGCGCGTTACCAACGAAGCAGTACAGATACATGGAGGCTACGGTTACGTAAAAGAATTCCACGTAGAGCGTCTGATGCGCGATGCCAAAATTACTCAGATATATGAGGGCACCAGTGAGGTACAGCGCATTGTTATCAGCCGCACAGTACTGAAAGGCTAACATCATTATCATAGATACTACTATATGAAATGCCGCTTACAGCGGCATTTCATATTTTTGCAATACTTACTTATAGCTTTTTTAGACCGGCATGAGTTCAAATATTAGTTACTTTCACAGAAACTATTAATTTTATGCTTTCGCCTCATGGCATGTAGTTCATTGGGCGGGAGTTGTGTATATTTTCAATACACAAGCCAACAAAACACTGACTAATGATGAAACAGATAAGGACCGTATTCATTACCTCAATACTCACACTGATAGCTTTCGGCTCTGTGATATATACTTCCTGCCGTAAAGACCGTTGTAAAAATATGGTTTGCCAGCATGGCGGCACCTGTAATGATGGATACTGCCTGTGCCCCCAGGGATATACCGGCACTTATTGCCAGACACCCAACGTATCTCAGATAAAATTCAAAAACAACACATTTACACCGGTTACTATTACAGTAGAAACTACCGAGTATACGATAGATACCGGCGATGATATCACTTTCACAGGCTCACATGGCGATACCCTGAAAGGCACAGGTGCTACACATGGCACCTATGGTGAGAATGTAAAATTGACGCCATTTTCACTGGTATTTCCGGTAAGAGGCATTTTGGAGCATGACCTTGACGTAGCGCCCGAATACTTCTTCCTCAAAGCACAGCTGAACAACCCTACTGTAGATAATATCACCAAAGTGTTTGTCAACTATAAATATGTAGAAGACTCTACACTGGACATCACAGTAATAGACAATGATGGTAGTACCTACTTTATTGGCTATTATCATGCACTGGATAGCTCTACAGTAAGGCTGGAGCGCACGCCGCTGAAATGGGAGTTTACAAACTTGGCACTGCCCAAGACCGAGAACCAGTCATTTACGGCAGTAATTAACTGATAACATTTATGGGCGCTGACTTCAGCGCCCATTCTTTTGTAAATGGAATTTGGCAGGATACCCATACACAAACTGGAGCAGGCTAATCTGAAACTGCCACCGGAGCCTGAATCCAATACAAGCATACTGGCAGCAGGCAATAGTAATACCCGGATATATGTTGGCTGTGCAAAATTCAGCCGTAAAGAATGGGTAGGAACACTATATCCTCCCGGAGCCCGGGAAAAGAACTTTCTGAAATACTATGCACAACAATTCAATAGTATAGAGTTCAATGGGTTCTTTTATCAGTTATATCCTCCGGAGCAGGTAAAGAAGTGGATTGCCGATGTACCTCCGGGGTTCAGATTTTGCCCGAAATTTACCGGCTCCGTTACGCATCAGCAACGATTACGTGTACAAAGTGTGGAAATTGATGCATTTCTTGAAACTATTCTGGCCTTTGGCCCCCATCTGGGGCCGGTATTTCTGATGCCACATCCCGGCATGGGACCAGGCCAGCTACATACTATAAGCACATTTTTAGAAGCACTGCCACAGGATATTGAGGTCTTTCTGGAACTAAGACACCCTGGCTGGTTCAGCCAGGGATATCATAAGGAGTTACTACAGTTTCTCATAGCGCATAAACGAGGCACAATTATTACAGACACGGCAGGCCAGAGAGACATAGTACATATGCACCTGTCTGTTCCTGAATGTTTTATAAGGTTTGTGGGCAATGCACCTCACCCGTCCGACTATCCCCGCATTGATGAATGGGTAGCCAGAATAGGAACCTGGATGCAGCAGGGGTTGGAAACATGCTATTTCTTCATGCACCAGCACGATGAATCTCTTGCTCCCGGATTGCTTATATACTTCATTGAACAAATGAATCTGCGTAATGGAACAAACATCCCAGTACCCACATTATATACGCAGCCAGGCTTGTTCTGATAAATATACCTATAGCTATTACACACAAAAAAGGAACAGGTTAGTATCAGAGGGGCATGTATCTGAAATATAACCAACCGTCACACCCCGCATTTACTTTCCTGTTCCTGTACACAATACACCCTACATGGCTTCGGGCGACATTGAATGTATTACATCCACTCTTCTGCAAACTTTCTGAATGCCTGTATCAGCTCTACAGCAACTTTTTCCTCTGCATCTGCCTTCAGTCCCAGTGCTTTGTGGGCTTCCAGTAACCCACCATCAATATAACCGGCTGAAGAGGCCTGAGCATCTTTTGCTATAGCACTCAGATTCACATGAATATCATGGCATATGCTGTCAATATTGTTTGCCTGAATCAGAAACTGATTTTCAAAATGTTCTACCTCTTTCATCACATCTTTACCGGTATTCTTACCTGCTATCTCAGTAAGTATACCTTTCTGAATAGCCATTTCTGTCTTATAAAAGTTCAGGCTTCTGAGCCACTGATTGTGCATATTGCTTACGTGACTGATATTTACTTTACTCATGTTTGATTGAATTTTCAACAAAACTACCCTACTCTGCTGCCCCGGTCAATGACCCTCGTCATTTCTGTCAATGACAGATGATAGTACAATGCATACCCATGGTTTGTCCCTGTCACTGCCATGGGTGACAAGGAACATTTCCAGCTCTGACAACCATCAATAGTCTCCCGGACTGATGGAAATAATATTGCACAAAACAAGGAAGCTTATGGAACATCAATTTGTAACGGGCGACAAAGTACGGCTGGCATCGGGAGGCCCGGTTATGACCGTACGTGGCACCCACTATGATGTGGTGCACGACAGCTATAACTATAACATGGTGGATTGTATATGGTTTGAGAAAAAGAGTGATGGAAAAAATGAAGTGCAGTATTGCCCTTTCAATGTCAGTGAGCTTGTCCCGGTCCCGCCATCCTGCTAATGAACAGATTCTAAAGGACAAATAGCAGGGAAAACGGACCGTTCAACGATAAAAACACCCGGAACTGACGATAATCAGTCCACCCGTTGAGTAACGTCATAAACACCCCTGTATCGCGAAAATAGCTTTGTACAGTAATAATAAAATAAGACATCATGAGTGCATTGGTAGTATTAATAGTGGTCAGCATAATAGTAGCAGGCGCATTTCTTGGCGCTTTTATATGGAGTGTTTACAGCGACCAGTACAATGACAGGGAAGGCTCTGCAATGCGCATGCTGATGGATGACGATACAAACAGATTAAACTAAGAAGATCAGTTACACTTAATAAATATGGAATACAGCACAAGTAGTATGACAACATCGATCCAAAACGACAAATTCTTTTACGACAATAAGATCGTAAAATGGTTTGCATACGCCACCATATTCTGGGGCGTAGTAGGTATGCTGGCCGGTATCCTGGCAGCATTTCAGCTGGTATATCCTTCGCTGAACTTCAATTCTGCCCCTACCACATTTGGCAGGGTAAGGCCGGTACACACTAATGCGGTAATATTCGCATTTGTGGGTAATGGTATTTTCATGGGTGTATATTATTCTCTTCAGCGCCTGTGTAAGGCACGCATGTTCAGTGACAAGCTCAGCCGGTTCCATTTCTGGGGCTGGCAGTCCATAATAGTCCTTGCCGCACTAACGCTACTGATGGGTTATACATCAGGCAAGGAATATGCAGAGCTGGAATGGCCGCTGGACATCCTTATTGCACTCGTTTGGGTAGCATTCGGATGGAATATGTTCGGTACTATTCTTAAGCGCAGGGAGCGTCACCTGTATGTGGCCATATGGTTTTACATAGCCACATTCGTCACAGTAGCCATGCTGCATATTGTAAACTCTATTGAGATACCATTCTCAATGCTTAAATCATACTCATGGTATGCAGGCGTACAGGATGCGCTGGTGCAGTGGTGGTACGGTCATAATGCAGTTGCATTCTTCCTTACTACTCCATATCTGGGCCTTATGTACTACTTCCTGCCAAAGGCTGCTAATCGCCCTGTATATTCATACCGCCTGTCTATCATTCACTTCTGGGCGCTCATATTCATCTACATATGGGCAGGACCTCACCACCTGCTTTATACTGCCCTGCCCGACTGGGCTCAGTCTCTGGGTACCGTATTCTCTATTATGCTTATAGCGCCATCATGGGGCGGTATGCTTAATGGTCTCTTTACCCTGCGTGGCGCATGGGATAAGGTGCGTGAAGATCCCGTACTTAAGTTCATGGTAGTAGCCGTAACCGCCTACGGTATGGCCACCTTCGAAGGCCCTATGCTGAGCCTTAAAAATGTAAACGCTATCAGCCACTTTACAGACTGGACCATTGCACACGTACACGTAGGTGCTCTGGGATGGAATGGCTTCCTCACTTTTGGTATCCTCTACTATCTCATACCTAAGATATTCCGTACTAAGCTCTACTCGGTTAAGATGGCTAATCGCCACTTCTGGATAGGTACACTTGGTATTGTATTCTATGTGGTACCCATGTACTGGGCCGGATTTATGCAGAGCCTTGCATGGAAAGAATTTACGCCCGAAGGAACCCTGAAATATCAGTTCCTGGATACAGTAAAGCAGATGCAGCCATTCTACGCTATGCGTGGTATAGGTGGAGTACTCTTCCTTATAGGTGCGCTCATTATGTGCTACAACCTGTATAAAACTATCCAGACAGGTAATGTACTGAATGAAGAAGCTGCTGAAGCTCCTGCACTTAGCAAAGAATATGTACCACATGGCTCTCAGCACTGGCACAGGTGGATAGAACGCCGCCCTGTACAGATGCTTGTATGGAGCCTGGTAGTGGTAGCGCTGGGTGGTATTATAGAAATGATACCCACATTCATGGTTAAGTCTAACATACCTACTATATCCAGTGTAAAACCATACACTCCGCTGGAGCTTCAGGGCCGCGATATATATGTAAGAGAGGGTTGCTACCTCTGCCACAGCCAGATGGTTCGTCCTTTCCGTAGCGAAGTAGTTAGATATGGTGAGTACTCAAAAGCCGGTGAGTTTATATATGACCACCCATTCCAGTGGGGCAGTAAGCGTACCGGTCCCGATCTGGCCCGTATAGGTGGTAAATACCCCGACAGCTGGCACTTTAACCATATGTACGATCCGGGTAGTATATCTCCTGCTACTATCATGCCATCATACCCATGGCTGTTCAAAGACAGGATAGACACCGCATCTACCGGCGCCAGAATCAGAGCTATGATTACCCTGGGCGTACCATACGAAAAAGGATATGACCTCGTAGCCAACAAAGACCTGATGGCGCAGGCCGATGGAATCGTAGCTAATCTGGCAAAAGATAAGATAACAGTGAAGAGTGACAAGGAGATAATAGCGCTGATTGCTTATCTGCAGCGTGTAGGTACTGACATTAAACTGGAACAGAAAACAACACTAAAATAACTGAGTCATGAAATTCATACATTATCTGGAGCGCATTACCGGAGTAGGCATCTATCCACTCACCTCGCTCGCTATATTCTTCCTGTTCTTTCTGGCAATGGCCTTATGGTCAGCCAGGGCAGACAAAACATACATACGTATCATGAAGAACATCCCTTTTCCTGACGAAAACAATCAGTGATCACATTTTAAAACGAGCATACATGCGCTTATATAACAGAATAAAATTACTTACTGCCGCATTGATGATGGTTATGCCTCAGGTAGTGTGTGCAGCTGACGGGCAGAACTCAGGCTATAACGAAACATTGATAACGCTTGTGAGCCTGATGCTGGTACTGGTGCTGGTTATCGGCGTCCTGGCTACCACAGTGCGCAATCTGGGTATTGTGGTCAAAGAAAAAATACAAAAGGATAAAAGCTCAGGCAGCAATATTATCAAGTCTGTACTCCTGCTGGTATTACTCATACCTACAGTTGCCTTTGGTCAGGATACTGCACACGCATCTACAGGACCTGACGTTATAGCAGGTATGGCTGCTATGGACTTTTATACACTGGCAGGCGTTATAATACTGGAACTGGCAGTAGTATTTGCACTTACCATCTACATCAATGTACTGCTTAAAGTACTGAAAGGCGTACCGGAAGAAGAAGAGGCAGCAAGGAAAGCTACCGCTGAGAAAAAGAGCTGGTTCTGGGACAACTTCAACAGTGCCGTTACCGTAGAAAAAGAAAAGGATATCCTGCTGGATCACGATTATGATGGCATTCAGGAGCTGGACAACAGTCTGCCCCCATGGTGGAAGTATGGTTTCTACCTCACAATTGTAGTAGCCTGTATTTACATATACAGATTCCACATATCACATGATGGTCCCAGCTCATCAGAGGAGTTTGTTGCAGAAATGCAGAAAGGTGAGGAAGATAAAGCTGCATATCTGGCAAAGTCTGCCAACAATGTGGATGAGACAAATGTAGTACTGCTTACCGATGCGGTATCTCTGGCGGCAGGAAAGGAAAACTTTGTACGTAACTGTGCCGCCTGCCATCTGGCAGATGGTGGAGGTTCAGTAGGACCAAACCTTACCGACGACTACTGGCTGCATGGTGGAAGTGTAAAAGATGTGTTTAAGTCAGTAAAATATGGCTGGCAGGACAAGGGTATGAAGAGCTGGAAAGACGACCTGTCACCAAAGCAGATACAGGAAGTAGTGAGCTTCATAAGAACACTGAAAGGCACCACGCCGGCTGCTGCAAAAGCACCGCAGGGCGACTTATATGTAGAGGCTACCGCAGCGCCAGCAGCTGCACAGGATACAACTGCAGCTGCTGAAAAGGCTGAATAGTACAGGCACAGTCCAAAAAGAAAAACAATGGAACAACAGAAGGTAAATAAGGACACATTCAGGGATAAGGTAGCCACGATAGATAAAAAGGGCAAAAGGATATGGGTTTTCCCACAAATGCCCGAAGGCAGGCTTTACAACTTTCGTAAGCTGGCTTCAGTATTATATCTGATTGTCTTCTTCGGACTACCCTTCCTGAAAGTAGACGGACATCCTATATTCCTTATTAACATTCTGCAGCGTAAGTTCATATTGTTCGGTCAGATATTCTGGCCGCAGGACTTCTTCATATTTGCCATAGGGATGATTGTTTTCATTGTGTTTGTGGCACTATTCACAGTCGTCTTCGGGCGTGTATTCTGTGGCTGGGCCTGCCCGCAAACGGTATTTATGGAAATGATATTCCGCCGTGTAGAATACCTGATAGAAGGTAATGCCGCACGCCAGCAGGTACTGGCAGCAGCACCATGGAATGCAGATAAGATTCTGAAAAAAACCACAAAATGGGTAGCATTCTGGCTTATCAGCTTCATAATAGCCAATACTTTCCTGGCCTATATGATAGGGGTAGATGAGCTCAGACTCCTGATAAGTGAACCCCTGTCTCAGAATCTGGGCACGTTTATTACCCTTCTTGTATTCACCACAGTATTCTTCTTTGTATATCTGTGGCTTCGCGAGCAGGTGTGTACTGTAATATGCCCTTATGGCCGTATGCAGGGAGTACTCCTGGATAAAAACTCAGTAGTTGTAGCTTATGATTATAAGCGGGGAGAGCCCCGTGGCAAGTTTCATAAGAATGAAGAGCGCAGCCTGGGTGATTGTATCGATTGTAAACAATGTGTGAGAGTATGCCCTACCGGTATTGATATCCGTAACGGCACCCAGCTTGAGTGCGTAAACTGTACTGCATGTATTGATGCCTGCGACAAGATGATGAATGCCGTAGGAATGCCAACAGGGCTCATCAGATATGCATCAGAGAATAACATTGCGAAGAAACGCCCATGGATACTTACTGTACGTGCCAAAGCTTACAGTGTGGTAATGGTGTTGCTGCTGGGTGTGCTGGTATGGCTGCTGGCCAGCCGTACAGATGTAAATGTTACGCTGCTGCGCACACCTGGCCAGCTCTATCAGGAACAGCCCAACAATCAGTTAAGTAACCTTTATAGCTACAAACTGCTCAATAAAACTTTCAGAGAAAAGAATATAGTGTTGAAGCCAGAGAACTTCAAAGGAACAATAAAGCTGGTGGGAGAGACTGAACTCATAGTCCCCAAAGACGATATAGTTACCGGCACCATGTTTATATATCTGGACAAAAGCGATGTAAAAAGCAGAAAAACGCCATTGAAAATAGCTGTTTATGATGGCAATAAAAAGGTTGCCACTGTAACCACTTCTTTCCTTGGACCATTTACCGAAAACTAAAAAATAACTGTTATGCAACTAAGTTGGGGATGGAAAATATCAATGCTGTACACAGGGTTTGCAGTAATGATTATAGTACTGGTGGTAGCAAGCAGCCGTCAGAAATTTGATCTGGTATCTGCCGACTATTATCAGAAAGAGATAGAATACCAGAAGGTGATAGATGCCGGGCACAACCAGGCTGCCCTGGCAGGCACAATTACCCTGCATGATGATGCATCTGCTGTATATATAGACCTGCCTCAGGAGTTCAGGGACCAGATAGCCAGTGGTGATGTACACTTCTATTCTGCCGTAAATAAAGACTGGGATTATACAAACAAAGTAAATACCAGCAATGGCAGAATAACTGTACCTAAAGATAAACTGCACAAGACCCGGTACTCTGTACGCCTCAGCTATACCGTTAACGACAAGGATTACTATTTTGAAACTGAAGTACCTGTAAGATAATAATGAACAGCACTACATACATAATGGCATTGATGATGGGGCTTACCGGTAGCCTGCATTGTGTAGGCATGTGCGGCCCTATTATCTGGATAATGCCCTTTCAGCGGTTCACTGGGCTGCGCAAGGCACTGGCGTTAGGCATCTATCACCTTTCCCGTATATCAGTATATGCTGCTATGGCAGTTGTCTTGCATTCTTTTCGCAGTGTGTTCAATCCTCAGGTGCAGCAGTATGTTTCCATTGCACTTGGTGCTGTGCTGCTATTGGCAGGATTACTCTACTTCTTCCCGGTAGGCAAACTGGTTCCCGTCTCCCTACCCTGGGCAGGCTTTGTAAAGAATCGCCTGTCTGCACTGGTAGGCAGTACCCGTCTCTCTGCTATTGCCTTGTCTGGTTTACTGAATGGCATGCTCCCCTGCGGGCTGGTATATATGGCGCTGTCTGCTACCATATCACTCAGTACAGCTACCGATGCTATACTGTTTGTCTATACATTTGGTGCGGGTACAGTACCGGTACTCACTGGTATTTCTCTGTTGCGTAGCCGTATGCCTGTATTGCAGCGCAGTTCTTTCAGAAAGTTCACTCCGGTCATTGTTATGTGCTTCGGGTGCCTCTTCCTGCTTCGTGGCCTTAACCTGGGCATCCCCTACCTCAGTCCCAAAGTACAGATGCAGCATGGCAAGGTAGAGCACTCCTGCTGTCACAAAAAATGACCATGGTCAGCGTGCCATATGACCAAAATCTGCTCTCCTGCAGCCGCTTAACGATAATTTCATCGGCTTATGTCAGAAAAAAAGTCGGTAACCAGCGCTGATGCTACCTCTAAAAAAGGAAATGACTTATTTTTAAGCATGCCTTTTACCACCCTTACCAATGAGTCCTTTCTTGCTTTGTTCAATTATGCAAGTATTGGGATTCTTATCACCAATGCCCAGGGCGAGATACAAATGGCCAATCGTTATATCAGCCAGCAGTTCGGGTATGAACAGGACGAGCTTATAGGCCGGAAAGTAGAGATACTCATCCCCCCCAGATATGCAGAGCGGCACGAGGGTCACCGGAGCCGTTACAGCGGTAATCCCCATAGCCGCCCAATGGGGCTGGGCATGGAGCTTGCCGGTATGCGTAAAGATGGTGTAGAGTTTCCGGTAGAGGTAAGTCTGGGACATTATAAAATAGGAGAAGATAACTACTCTCTTGCCTTTATCAATGATATTACCCAGCGCAAGGAAACAGAACAGGCCATCATAAAACTCAATGCCCACCTGGAGCAAAAAGTAAAAGAAGGCTCACAATCACTGGCCATAACAGTAGAGCAGCTGGGTAGCCAGATAAAAGAAACAGAGCGGAAAGATGCCGAGCTGGAAAGGGTAAATAACTTTCTGAATAATATATGGAACCATGCCGGTGCCATCATATTTGTTACTGATATAGAAGGCACCATACAGTTCTTCAACCCGGCTGCAGAAAAGTGGCTGGGATATGCAGCATCTGAAATTATAGGAAAGAAAAATCTCACTTCATTCCACCGCGCCGATGAGCTGATTACAAAAGCTGCAACGCTTACCGAATTAACAGGCAAAAACGTTAATCCTGACTTTTCCCTGTTCAGGTTACTGGCAGAAACAGGCCAGGGCAACAACCAGGAATGGTATTATGTACGAAAGGACGGCACAACGTTTTTTGTTTCGCTCAATATTACCTCACTGAAAGACAGTTATGGCGAGGTTTCCGGCTATCTGGGCATTGCAATAGACATATCAGAAAAAAAACAGGCAGAGACAGAATTACGTACCGCTTTGGAAAAAGAAAAAGAGCTGAACGAGCTAAAGTCCCGCTTTGTATCTATGGCATCTCATGAGTTTCGTACACCGCTCAGCGCAGTGCTGTCCTCGGCCTATCTGCTATCGCGCTATGCAAAAACAGAAGAGCAGCCACAACGCGAAAAACATATTCAGCGTATCGTATCCTCAGTTACCTCACTTACCGAAATACTGAACGATTTCCTCTCAGTAGGTAAGATTGAAGAAGGCAACATACAGGCTAATATCAGGGAATATGACCTTACAGTTCAGCTAAAAGAAGTACTCCAGGAGGTAAATCATCTTCTGAAGCCCGACCAGAAGATAGATTATATCCATAATGGCAATACATCTATCGTGCATCTCGACTCATCCATGATAAGACACATTGTAATAAACCTGCTGTCAAACGCCATAAAATTCTCTGGCGAAGGCACAACAGTGCAACTTGTTACAACCATATCGTCCGGTAAGCTCATACTATATGTACAAGATCAGGGACTGGGAATCCCTGATGATGACATACAAAACCTGTATAAAAGATTCTTCCGTTCTTCCAATGTTACCAACATTCAGGGTACAGGCCTGGGACTACATATCGTAAAAAAATATACAGAACTCATGAACGGTACTATTGATTGTAATAGTAAATTGGGTGAAGGAACCCGATTTACTATTACTTTTGATTCAGAATAACCACCATAGAATGAAAACCATCCTTGTAATAGAAGACAACGAAGACATCAGGGAAAATGTAGCTGAGATACTTACCATATCTGACTATAATGTTATTACTGCTGCCAATGGCCGTGAAGGTGTGGAAACAGCACAACAACATAAGCCTGACCTTATCATATGCGACATCATGATGCCCGGTATAGACGGCTATGGTGTATTGCATGTACTTAATCGCCAGCCCGATACACAGAATATTCCATTCATCTTCCTCACATCCAAAAGCGAACGCAGCGATTTTCGCACAGCTATGGAAATGGGTGCTGATGATTATATCACCAAGCCTTTTGCCGGCAATGAACTGCTCAATGCCATAGAAAGCAGGCTCAAAAAAACAGATATCCTCAAAAAAACACTATCGGCCGACCTCGCCGGTTTCCGGGAACTGCAGACTGCCGTTAATGACAGTCGCACACTTGAGGACCTTTCAGCACAAAGCAATACCAACGACTACAGAAAGAAACAGGTTATCTATAAAGAAGGCAACCATCCTCACTATCTGTTTTATGTGGCAAGCGGGAAGGTAAAAACATACAAAACCCATGAAGATGGGAAAGATCTTGTTATCGGCCTGTTCGATCAGGGCGATTTCTTTGGATATACTGCCCTACTGGAAAACAGCGTGTATAAAGAAACTGCCGAGGCTATTGAAGACACAGAAGTAGCCATGATTCCACGCAAGGAGTTTGAAGAACTGCTGAATGGCAATCCTTCAGTATCCCGTAAAATGATTTCTCTGCTGGCCAGAAACGTACTGGACCAGGAAACACACCTGCTGGGTATTGCCTACAATACACTACGCAAAAAAGTAGCAGAAGCGCTGGTAAGTATGGAACGCAAGTTTCATACCGACAAGAATGCACCATTCTGTATAGACATAAGCCGCGAAGAGCTGGCCTCTATAGCTGGTACGGCTACAGAGTCACTGATACGTACACTAAGCGACTTTAAAGGAGAAAAGCTCATAGACATCAAAAGTGGTAAAATCTATATCACTGACGAAAAAAAGCTGGCAAACCTTCTCCGCTAAGCATACAGCATATAAAGAGCCCGGTTCTGACACTTTACATAGAGTATCAGAACCGGGCTCTTTCCTTTGTTATCAGCTATTTACCCTGCTGTGTATGATCATAATTGACCATCCAGTAAATGCCATACTTGTCTTTAAAACTACCAAAGTATGCACCCCAGAAGGTGTCCTGCAGTGGCATCTCTACAGTGCCACCGGCTGATAGTCCGTTGAACAGATGGTCTGCCTCTTCCCTGCTGGATGGGTGCAGTGAAAGTTGCACATTATTACCTGCATTCAGTGTATGGCCCGCTGACGGTATGATATCTGATGCCATTAGTATGGTATACTCATCTATAGGCAGGGAAATATGCATTACCCTGTTCCGCTCCTGCTCTGGCAGTTGCTCACCGCCAGGGGCTCCACTCATTCGGTGCACTGCAAGAAACTCACCACCAAATACTGACCTGTAAAAGTTGAATGCTTCTTCTGCATTCCCGTCAAAGTTGAGATAAGGATTCATCTTAGCCATAACTGATTTTTTTAGGTTGAACACTACAAATTAACTACATAGTTGTGCCTTTATATTCCATTTTTCTGCTGATAACATATAATTTACATACACATCATCTGCCAGGTGTGTATATTGGTACAGAGATTTGTGTACCCATATGACAAGAATATTATTACTGCTTATTCTTTCCACCATCGGCAGAATAGCTTCTGCCCAGTCTATAACAGACATCAGCTATCTGCTGAAAAATCGCAGCTATGAAAAGGCAAAGTCTTCCACAATGTCTATGCTGCAAAAAGATAGCAGCGATGCCAGATTATATGAATTGCTCGGGGTAACCAATATGTCATTAGGCTATTACGACACTGCAGTTACATGCTTTGACCACGCGCTCCGCATTGACAAAGACAGTGGCTATGTATCTGCCTGGAGTTATGCATACAAAGGCTATTCATTGCTGGCTGCCGGGCAAAAAGATGCTGCTATCCCAATGCTGAGAAAGACAGTAGAGATGGGGTTAACAGACAACAGTATCCGGTTTGCTACCCGCATTCTGGATTCAATAGATGCAGAAGTACCTGTGCGGAACTACGAAGACAATTACATTCCGCAGTGGGTTACTATGGAGCACAACAATATCAGATACCACTTTCAGGATACAAATCTGCTTACAGCATTTGCCAGCCGCTTCATGCGGCTACATGACATAGCTTATGATTCTTTGAACACTATTTTCCAGGCCACCATGCCGCAAAAGATAAACATGTATGTATGGCGCGACCCTGCAAAAGCCCGTAAAATCACCCACCGCCCTCTTGGTTTTGCTAACGGAGCCGGCTGTTTTGCACATGTATCTCTTCAGCAAACATTGGGGCATGAACTCACACATATATTTGCATGGTGGGCATGGGGCAGTAAGCCCACTGTTTACAACAGGTTTATTAGTGAGGGTGTTGCCGTCTGCTTTGATCTCTCCTCCCGCGACCATTATGCCAATGCCCGTCAGGCAATTATCCGTTATAAGGTAAAAAGTATAGAACATATCTGGAGCCATTCCCGGAAAGCAAAGAGCAGTATACTCTATCCTGTTGGCGGCGCATTTGTTAAATATCTGTACGAGCATGTTACTCAGGAGCAGTTTCGGGCTATTATCAAGCGGCAGTCACCCGAGGAGGCAAAAAAGATACTGGGGTCCGGTGATTATGAGCGCATTATGAAAGATTTCTCCACGCTTATAGGCATCGGATAGCGCACACATGCATTAATCTGCTGTATCACGCTGTCCATACCGCTGTGCCAGTATACTCGCAGCTATTATCTGCAGTGCATGGTAGAGCATAAGCGGCAGCAGCAAAATACCCATTGCTGCCGTACTCCCGAACAATATTCTGCTCATTACCGTCCCATGTACCAGCGACTTTTTTGAACCACAAAACATAGCAGTAATAGTATCGGCATGGTTAAACCCCAGCCACCGGCAACATTGTTTTATAAAAAACATAACCAGTGCAAACAAAGCCAGCATCCCCACCCCTAGTATAGTCAGCATTGTTACTGACACATTCCCGAAAATGCCCTGCGAAAATGACTTACTGAAAGAGGTGTAAATAATAACAAGAATGATACTCTGGTCAAATAACCGGAGACGGGATTTATGCTTAACTGCATACCACCCCAGCTTTTTGTTGCATGCAATACCCAATGCCACCGGCAGTAATACCTGAAGAATGAGTTTATAGGCTATACCCCATGTATCAAATACAGCATCATTACCAGACATCAGCATCCGCACCCATAATGGAGTAGCCAAAAGCCCTATAAAGCTGGATATACTGGCATTGAATATAGCAGCAGGCATATTACCCCTTGCTATAGATACCATTACTACCGATGAGGAAACCGTAGATGGGAGCGCACACAAATAGCATATACCTGACCATATTACCAGCAAATCTGCACCATGAAACAAAGGCCTTATACCTACAGCTATGAGCGGGAATAAAATAAATGTTGCTATCTGCACCACCAGATGCAATCTGTAATTACGAAGTCCGGCTTTCAGCGCAGTAAAGTCCAGCTTCAGTCCGTAAAAGAAAAAAATAAGAGACACCCCATATCCGGCAAGCTCCTCCAGCGATACCGGCTGCTCAGCGATACCGGGTCCGGGTATGTAATACGCGGCAATTACCATAGCTATGATAGCCAGCACAAATCCATCTATCCCCCACCTTGCCGATGCCGTTTTTATCCTTTGCACTCAGTAACCTGTTTACAGCAAATATCCTCAAAATGTCGGCTGAATCTGTCCGATGTTGTATTATTGCCGCTCAATTACCAGCATACATTGTCACAACTCACTATCTATACCGACGGAGCATCACGCGGCAATCCCGGCAATGGGGGCTACGGCGCTGTGCTTATGTGGGGCAATACCATAAAAGAAATATCACAGGGCTACCGGCATACTACCAACAACCGTATGGAGCTGATGGCTGTAATAGCTGCCCTGCAGCTACTTACACGTGAGGGACTTGATATTGTTATCTATACAGACTCATCTTATGTGGTCAATGCAGTAGAAAAAAAGTGGCTCTGGGGCTGGGTAAAAAAAGGATTTGCCGGTAAAAAAAATGCCGACCTGTGGAAACTGTTCCTGCAGCAGTACCGTAAACATCGCATACGCATGGTATGGGTAAAAGGACATGCCGATAACAAATGGAATAACCGCTGCGACCAGCTGGCTACAGCAGCAGCAGACGGAGGCAACCTTCTGGAAGATACAGGCTATGAGGCCGGAGAGCGAGACGACCTGCTCATGTAATAACATCGCTGCTATTTGCTACCCTTTCCTGATGCGGGTTTGCTTCGTTTCTTACTGGCTTTTGCTACTGCATTAAACTGTACACACAGGTCTATCCAGTGCAGAAACTGCTTATTTGTTTTATAGCCCTCCTCACTTACATATACATAGCCATTCATCGGCCTGCCGGTAAATATCATTTCCCGGCATCCTGGCATTGTTAATGCCTCCTCATATGCATCAGGCCCTATACGGCACATCATTTCATCCCCCACTACACCTATGCACATTTTATCATTGAGCATAAAGCAGCAACCACCAAACATATACTTCTCTTCCACTTGCTTATAACCGGCAAGCGCCTCCCTTATCCTGTCGTTGAGTTGTTCATTGTAGGCCATAACGTCACATATGCATTAAAGTTAATGAAAATCAGATACACTTACGCTACGTACAACCACACCTGCAATAACTACCTGTATTACCATACACCACAAAGGAAAATCTATGATTGAATACCGTAACTTCGCAGCCACAAAACGTGTTTCATGCAGCAATTGCAGATGGTTGACCTGAAGCGTCAATACAACAAAATCAAAAATGAGATAGACACTGCAATCAGCAATGTCATTGAATCTACTGCATTTATAGGTGGTAAAGATGTAAGTGCACTCGCAGCTGAGCTGTCGGCATATGTGGGCGTTAAGCATACCATTCCCTGTGCCAACGGTACAGATGCTTTGCAGATAGCCCTCATGGCACTGGGACTGAAAGCAGGAGACGAGGTAATAACACCGTCTTTTACCTACATCGCTACAGTAGAAGTAGTGCTGCTGCTGGGCCTGAAACCGGTTTTCGTAGATGTGCTGCCCGATGCATTTACTATGGACCCGGTATCACTGGAAGGCGCTATTACGCCAAACACCAAAGCTATTATACCGGTACACCTGTATGGACAGTCGGCCGATATGGCTCCTATACTGGAAATTGCCTCAAAACATGGTATACCGGTCATTGAAGATAATGCACAGGCCATAGGTGGCAGCTATACTTTCCCTGACGGGCGCACCGTAAAAACAGGCGCTATGGGTACTATCAGCTGCACATCTTTCTTCCCGTCCAAAAACCTTGGATGCTACGGAGATGGTGGCGCTATCTTTACTAATGATGATGACCTGGCGGTAAAAATGAAAATGATAGCTAATCATGGTCAGAAGGTACGCTACTACCATGAAATGGTAGGCTGCAACAGTCGTCTTGATTCTATTCAGGCTGCTGTACTGCGTATAAAACTACCACTTCTGGATGAGTACTGTAATGCCAGAAGGGCCGCTGCCGATTATTATGACAATGCATTCAGCAGTCATCCTATGCTCACGGTACCATATCGCGCACCGTATGCACACCATGTATATCATCAGTATACCCTTATTGTAGATGGCTTTGACCGGGACACACTCCACACCAGGCTGTCAGAAAAAGGTATTCCTTCCATGATATACTATCCGGTACCCTGCCATAAGCAGGAAATGCTGAAGCCATACGGCACACATGATGCGGTACTACCTGTTACCAATGCTCTGAATGCATGCGTTATATCGCTGCCTATGCATACAGAACTCACAGAAGAGGAGCTGAAATACATTACTACTTCATTGCTGGAAATACTAGGATAAATACGGTAACATGATTATTACAAAAACACCCCTGGAAGGTCTGCTGATAATAGAACCTAAAGTACATGGCGACGACCGTGGCTACTTCTTTGAAAGCTACAACATGCGTCAGCTTCAGGAATTGACCGGCTACAGCACACCCTTCGTACAGGACAATCAGGCACGGTCTGTAAAAAACGTACTCAGAGGGCTGCACTATCAGAATCCCCCCACGCCACAGGCCAAACTCATAAGAGTACTGGAAGGCGCTATATGGGACGTGGCTGTAGATATACGTAAAAACAGCCCTACCTATGGTCAGTGGTATGGCATAGAGCTTAATGCAGAGAACAAGCTGCAGTTCCTCATTCCTCACGGATTTGCCCATGGTTATGCTGTACTGTCCGATACTGCCGAAGTATTCTACAAGTGCGACAACTTCTATGATAAGTCTGCTGAAGGCGGGCTTTACTTTAACGACCCTGCACTAAATATAGACTGGAAGATAGACAAGACATTAGCCATCATTTCAGAAAAAGACAAGAACCAGCCAATGATGGCAAATGCAAACAACCTTTTCTGATAGGTACCAGAAAAATATCAATGATAATTATACAATGGAGGCCGGGCATATGTCCGGCCTCTTTTATTATACTCATCCGGTACACCAGGTAATGGCATTCAGTAAATTTGAAGTATGAGCTCATACGATCCCCGCATAGATGCCTATATCGAAAAGTCTGCCGACTTTGCCCGCCCGGTATTGATTCACCTGCGTGAACTGCTACACGCCACCTGTCCCGATATAGAAGAAACATGGAAATGGAGCTTTCCTAACTTCAGCTATCGTGGTCAGGCTATGTGCAGCATGGCAGCCTTCAAAGAGCACTGTGCATTCAGCTTCCGGAAAGCGTCGTTAATGCCAGATACTGATAATATACTGGAGTTGACCGAGCGCGAAGCAATGGGGCAGCTGGGGCGTATCACCAGCCTGAAAGACCTGCCTAAAGACAGTGTGCTGAAGCGGTATATAAAAGCTGCTATGAAGCTCAGTGAAGATGGCGTAAAAAAGCCTGCTCCTGCTAAAAAAACAGAAAAGGAAAAAGCAACACTGGAAACACCAGCCGACTTTGCAGCATTACTGAAAGCCAATGAAGATGCCGACAGTGTTTTTCAGCAATTCAGCTACAGCAACCGTAAAGAATACATAGAGTGGTTTAACGAAGCTAAAACTGAAGCTACCCGCACCAAACGAATGAATCAGGCTATAGAATGGATAGCGGAAGGGAAAAGCCGTAATTGGAAATACAAGAAGTAGCCGCTGTAGTTTTGTCTGTATAAAAGCTACTTTGTTACTGCATCCCGGTTATACCTGTTACGGTATGCCAATGGAGCCATACCCGTTATTTTTCTGAATACCTCACGAAAAGCCTTCATGTCAGAATACCCTGCATCATACATTACCTCACTCACATTTCTGCGGGTATTTTCAAAGGCTTTCTTGGCATACTCTATCCGCACCCGCTGCTGATATACCAGCGGAGTATTGCCAGTCGCCTTTATAAACCTCCTGTCAAAGTTTCTGCGACTCAGTGCATATCTGGCGGCAAGCTGCGCTACAGATATCCGCTCCTGCCAGTGCTGCTCTATAAAAAGCTGAGCTTCCCGCACCTGCTCATCCTCATGCTGTTTCTGTCCGGTGAAAATGATAAATGCCGACTGGCTTTCTCTGTCCATATCTATCTGAAACACTTTAGCGCAGTATATGGCAGTGGCACGGTCATAGTACTTCTCTATAAGGTATATAATGAGATTCAGAAAAGAATATGCGCCACCATTGGTATATATCCCGTGCTCATCTGTTATCAGTCTGTCCGTTTCCAGTTTCACTCCGGGATGCTTTTTTCTGAAAGTATCAGCCGCCGCCCAGTGAGTAGAGCAGCTTTTCCCTTCCAGTAGTCCCGCGGCTGCCAGTATAAACGCACCTGTACATATCCCGGCTATTGCTGCCCCATTGGCATATTGTTCTTTTACCCATCTTACCAGCCGTTCATTGCCGCTGGCAGTTGCCAGCTCATAATTATGATTGAGCGATGGCACTATTACCAGATCGGTATGTACTATATCATCTATATGCACATGCGGCCTTACTGCAAACAGCCCCCCATGAAACTCCACCGACGATGACATACCAGCAAGTACTATCTCAAAACAACCATCCCTACCCTGTTGTTTCTGGTATTCATTGGCACGCATCAGTATCTTATAGGCACCCGTTATACTGCTGATATTTGCGCCGCCTTCCGGCACCAATATCGTAAGATGTTTCATACCTACTTGGTTTCCCTGCAAAAATACATGCTTTCACTTGTCCATATCGCCCCCATACATTGTCTCATTTACACTACCTCATGTTTATGCTTCACCCCTACTTTTGTCACTCATTGTTCATCTCATCACACTCATCCATATGGCAAACTCTGATTTTACCACCCGCTTTCATACTACAGCCACACCACAGCAGGCATATGATACCATCTGCAATGTAGCCGCATGGTGGTGTCCTGAGTTCAGCGGTAAAGCGCAGAATGCAGGCGATGTTTTCTCGGTCCGCTTCGGTGATCTCCATTATTCCGTTCAGCAGCTTACTGAGGCCATACCTGGCAAGCGTATTGTATGGGAAGTAACAGAAAGTAACCTTACATTCCTGTCTCAGCCTGACGAATGGACCGGTTCCAGAATTCAGTTCGACATCTCTGCACATGATGGTAATACCATCATACACTTCACCCATCTGGGCCTTCGCCCGGGTATAGAATGTTATGATGCATGCTCAGGTGCATGGGGGCAGTATATAGCATACAGCCTCATCAGTATGCTCAATGGAGGTAAAGGCCAGCCTGGCTTCCCGCCTGCTGGCCCATTAGCTTAATAAACTACATCCTACTAAAACAACATAAAATGCAGCAAAGCTTCTCTACTTCATTTATTGTAAATAACACACCACAGGAAATCGCAAAAGCTATCCTCAATATTCAAAACTGGTGGTCGGAAGAAATAACCGGAAGTACCAATGCTATTGGTGATGAATTCCGATACCACTACCGCGATGTGCACAGCTGTGCTATGATACTTACTGAATGCACTGACGAACGTATTCAATGGCATGTAACAGAAAACTATTTCAACTTCGTTACAGACCAGACCGAATGGGATAATACAGACATCTGCTTTGAAATGATTCCCGTAAGTGATGGCATTATGGTACGGTTTACCCACATAGGTCTGAAACCTGAACTTGAGTGCTATGCTGTCTGCTCCGATGCATGGACACGTTACATAAAAACAAGTCTTTATAATCTCATAACCACAGGAACAGGAAATCCTAACCAAAAAGAAACCTTATAACCCAGTCATCACAATCTCACTCTTTGCTACACAATGGGGAATTCTCCCCACACTATGCAACAGCTTACTGACACAGGCATACTATACACATACACGCCACACGCTAGCAAACAACAACCCATACACAACACAAATAACTGAATAACAATTAGTTACAATACATATCACTTATTTAAAGGAAGCTTTAACCTTTCATGGTATCATCTTTGGCACACTGTAATCTGTACCAAACGGAACATACCATGAGAACCAGAATGCTGATATTACTTGCCGCTTTTATAAGTCTGATTACAAGCGTATCGTCCTGCAAAAAAGAAAAAAATGAAAACAACAATGCCCAGCTCACTATGCGCCTCACAGACGCACCAGCCAATTACGATGCTGTATATGTGGACATACAGCAGATAGAGTTTAAAATGGAGGGCCGCAGCTCTGTAATGATATCTCCTGCCCGCACAGGTATATATAATCTGCTCAGCTTCCGCAATGGAGTCGATACACTGCTGGTGAACACATCCGTTCCAGCGGGAAAAGTAGAACAGATAAGGCTTATACTGGGCAGCAATAATTCAGTAGTTGTAAATGGAGATTCCTACGCACTCAGCACACCATCCGGTCAAACCAGTGGCATCAAGCTCAATCTGCATACTCAGCTCGATGCCGGAGTATCTTATACCTTCTGGCTAGATTTTGATGCAGGCAAGTCTATCAATGAAACAGGCAATGGCAAATTTCAGCTGAAACCCGTTATCAGGGCATACTCGTCCCTTACTAACGGTAAGATAGAAGGCTATATACTACCTACTACCGCTTTTGCCACTGTTTACGTTACAAATGGTGTTGATACAGTATCTGCCATCCCTGCTGCAGATGGACACTTTGTAATAAGCGGCCTGTCTGAAGGCACATGGACCCTGAGCGTGCAGCCGTCGGTACTACCTTTTGCCACATATACTACCAATGTAACCGTGTCTTACGGGCTTATAGCAAATGTGGGCGTTATTACACTCACATAATCACCTTATATAACTAATCACTCCTGCACAATAAGAAAGGCTACTTCTGAAAAAGAAGTAGCCTTTCTTAATAAGATGGGTGATTACCTTATGGCTGATAATAGGTCATAGCCGTAGGCATCAGGTCTTTTATATGTTGTATGCGCTGGTCATCGCTGGGGTGTGTACTCAGGAACACCGGCACCGAAGAGCCGCCACTGTTTGCTTTCATCCGCTCCCAGAAGGGAACAGCCATATTGGGGTCATACCCTGCTGTTGCCATTACATACAGGCCGGCTTCATCGGCTTCATTCTCCTGCTTGCGCGAAAATGCCAGTACACCCAGTGTACTGCTCACACCATAAGCACTATTGAATATATTCCTTGTTTCTTCCGGCTTTGACGACATCAGTACAGACAATGCCTGCCCACCATAATCTACCAGCAGTTGCTGGCTCATACGCTCACTGCCATGTTTCAGAAAGGCATGGGCTATTTCATGCCCCAGTACGGTAGCAAGGTCCTCATCTGTAGGCATGAGTGGCATTATACCACTGTACACAACTATCTTGCCACCTGGCAGGCACCATGCGTTTACCTCTGGATTGCTTACCAGATTAAACTCCCACTGATAGTCTTTTATCAGATCCGTCTGCCCTTTGGTAGCCAGATAATTGGTTACGGCCGCCTTTAGTTTTATACCTACACGCTGCACCATTTCTGCCTCAGGGGTACCTGTTATAGGTGGGTTGGTAGATATGAATGTAGCATACTCCTGCGATGATAACGAAAGCACCGTTGCATCATCTACCAGCGATAGTGTGTTGCGGCCATTTGCATTCTTCTTGCAGGAGTATATGGTTGTACCACACACACCCAGCAGCACTAATAACGGTAGTAAAAGCTTTTTCATAATCCGGCTGTTTATTGTTTAAAATGTTGTTATCCCGATTGCAGCATAGAAATAGCCGCGGTTACATCCATCAGTTCCTGCTTACCCGTCTCAAAGTTCTTCACACTTATCTTACCCGCAGCACGCTCATCATCACCGGGCAGCAGTACATACTTTATACTGCGCTTGTTGGCATACTTCATCTGCTTGTCAAACTTCACTGCTTCTGGATATATCTCTGCAGCAATACCATTTTCCCTGCAGCGACGCAGTACATCCAGCGCATACCTTTCATTATCTCCGCCAAAGTTCAGTATCAGCACATCGGCACCCTGTGCCACCTGCTGCGGAAACAGATTCAGCTCTTCCAGTACATCATAGATGCGGTCTATACCGAATGATACACCCACCCCCGACAATCCTTTCAGCCCAAAGAGTCCTGTAAGGTCGTCATAGCGACCACCACCACCTATACTGCCCATTTTCACATCAGGATGTGTACATACCACTTCTACTATCACACCTGTATAGTAGTTCAGACCACGCGCCAGGCTTATATCTACCTGCACAGCTACATCTGCATTTACACCATTGCACAATGCACTGTAATAACTCAGTGTATGCTGCAACTCAGATATGCCTGCCATGCCCGCCTCACTTCCGCTCATAATACCTGCCAGTGCCGCCAGCTGCTCATCATTGCTTCCACTTATAGCTATCACGTCTTTCAGCCTGCCTATGCCTTCCTCACTTATCCCCCTTGCAGTCAGCTCTTTAGCTACACCATCCCATCCTATTTTATCCAGCTTATCCAGTGCAATGGTTATGTCCGTCATCAAATCGGGATGCCCGCATATTTCCGACATTCCCTGCAGCAGTTTCCTGCTGTTCACTTTTATAGCTACCGGCACACCCAGCTTCCCGAAAGCCTGACTGTATATGCACAGCAACTCGGCCTCGTTGATAAGCGATGTACTCCCTACCACATCTGCATCACACTGCCAGAATTCTCTGTAACGTCCCTTCTGAGGCCGGTCGGCACGCCATACCGGCTGCATCTGATACCTGCGGAAAGGCAACGCCAGTTCATGATGATGCATCACTACATAGCGGGCAAAAGGTATGGTCAGGTCATAACGCAGAGCACGCTCAGTCACTGCAGGCGATGAATACGGTTTGCTCAGCATTTTAGCCCACTCATCATTCATTTTAGCTTTATAGTCATCATTCTGTGCATGGAGGCCATTGTTCAGTATTTTAAAAATAAGCCGGTCCCCCTCCTCGCCGTACTTCCCGGTAAGGGTAGTAAGATTTTCCATTGCCGGTGTTTCCAGCGGCTGAAAGCCGTAGAGCTCAAATATGCTCCGCAGCGTATCAAAAATATACTGACGCTTCCGTACTACTTCAGGAGAGAAGTCACGCGTTCCCTGTGGTATTGATGGTTTCATTTATTCGTAATCTGATGTCAAAAATACTATCTGCGGCACAAAACATCCGCTATAGTTATGTATTGATGTTATTATCATTGCCATATCTGGCTATGATAGCATCACACGTGCGTGCTATCATGTCATACACAGGAGCATATCCATCCTCATCTCCGTACCATGGGTCTGGTACTGAGCCGTTGCTTCCCGGCTCCAGCTCATTCATAAAGTAATGTACATTACTCAGGTCTGCCCCACTACCACATATACGGCTTATATCACGGTACACATCTCCGGCCAGTGCATATATAAGGTCATATCTGCCCAGATCAGCTGCAGTAAATGTTCTTGCTCTCTGTCCTGATATATCTATTCCACGTGCCCTGCACACCTTCTGTGAAAACCGGTGAGGAGCCTCACCTGTATGGTAGGAGTTAGTCCCTGCCGACTCTATTTCCCAATCCAGTCCTTTTTGTTTAGCCTTATACTGCAGCACACCCTCAGCTATAGGAGAGCGGCATATATTACCAAGACACACCATTAATATGCGCATACTGCAAAACTACATCACGCCAGCCACAACATGGTTACAACCACTTTTCATAAAGTACACGGGTAGCCATGTACCCCTCCTGCTCCAGCAGTTTGCGCATACCACTGTTGGCACACAGAGTAAAGCGGTATATTCTGCGTATACCACGACTTGTATAATGTTTTTCTATTGCCCGGTTCAGCATTCGGTACACCCCCATACGCCTGTACTCCGGCTTTACATATCCGTCCGAAATATAAAGCATATCACCAGCCGGTTCTTCAAAACGGCTATCGTCCTCCTCCTCTATATAACCCATTATTACGCCTGCTGGCTTTCCATCGGCATAGGCTACTATGCACAGGCCATCATATTCTTCCTGCATGGCAATGATATGCCGCATATATGCTACCTCTATATCATCCCACAATGCAGTACGGCTGTTCAGCTCTCTTTCCGACTCATGCAGTCCGCGCATAAATGCCGATATAAGCGCATACTCATCCCTGATATTTACTGTTAACAGCGTTACATTATCCATAAGTCTGGTATTGGATTCTGCTGTTTGCAGAAAAGAGATTACAACACGTGGAAACAGCTACCGGATATAAAGCTACTTCAGCTTACAGCTCACATGCGTATAGGAGAGCGTATCCAGCTCTGCAGCCTTGCCTTCACAGGCAGCCACAGCATTAAGTCGGTAACTGTACACATTTCTGGATACAAGAGTCACAACATTCTCGTTACGGTAAGGGTCATTAGTTGTGACAGTACATTCACAATTATAGTCCTTTTTGCAGGCTACTGTCAGCAATGCCAGCAGTATAATACCTGCACCAGCTTTCCCTGTTGTTTTCATACTTCAAATATAATACACTCCCGTATATTATCCGTACCCTTGTCCCCCATACCCACATTATACGTGTTCGCTATATTTCGCTATATCTTTAAGTCTGGCAAAAACACGGTATCTGGTCACCTGATATACTACAGCAGTCTCTGGCAGCATTCAGCGGCATGTCGGCATCCGCATTTGAGTTATCAGATTCATGCTGGCAGCAGAAACACTATAAAGAAGGAGAGTTTTACAACGAATACAAAAACGTGTGTAAGCACCTTGGCTTCATATGGCAGAAAGAAGCCGGCTATATTGCCACATGGATTAACATTCACAGGTAATAACCTGTGAATGTCATTCGCCACATCTATCATGTAGTGCAGCTGCTGCTTTCCTATAACCATACTGTAGCGCCATTCTCAACTCTGCACATGGTGGCATACCACGCCCGGCATTTATCATAGCCTTCCAGTAGTAGCACTCGCCCATATTGGGTGCCATTGCTATTGCTGTACTGATGTCTGCCTGCGCTGCATCATATTGCTTCAGCTTGCACAGGGTTGCCCCCCGCCGCATGAAAAAAAGTGGTTCTTGTACATCGTTCTTTATTGCCATGCTATAGCTCGCCATAGCTGCGTTTAGCTGCCCGGTATACTCCTCGCTGGCCCCCCTTATGTAGTAGGCTCGGGCATTATGTGGCTGTACCCGTAGTACGGCATCTGCATCAGCCAGTGCCAGCTCAGGATGTCCGATAGAAAGGTGCAGCATTGCCCGGGAAAAGTGTGCCTTCGTATAGTCATTGATGGCTATACTCTTATCAAAAGCTTCCAGCGCCTCCCCTGCTCTGCCCTGCCGGGTATGCATCAGCCCCTTATTATACCATGCCTTTGCATTGGCAGGCTCCAGCATCACTGCCCTGTTCAGATGTACTTCCGCCATTGCCAGGTCACCCTGCTTCAGGTATAATCCACCCATGCTATACTGCGCTACTCCCGACTCCGGAAAACGTTCTACCAGTGCAGTAAAAAAGTTTATATCAGAAAGCCAAACGCCGTTACGCAGCCAGGTCATTCCTGCCAGTAAAGCCACCGGTATTGCCGCCATATACATAAACCGTTTGGCCGCATGGCGCCTGCGCAGCACTTGCGCCATACTATGCATAGTGGGGTATATGATCCCTACGCAGGGTATATACATATACCTGTCGGCAGTAAGCGCCTCGCCAAACGGAATGAGTTGTAATACCGGCAATACACCAGCAGTAAAGAACAGGATACCGCCACTTATCATATACCATCGCTTTCTTAATGATATAAAAAACAGTACGGCCATACCTGCGGCTACAGCAAAACCTACCAATTGCACCAACTCTACTGTTTTGGGATGTGGATACATGGCCGACAGCCCTACAGGCCATATAAATCGCAACAGGTATTGTGCATATCCATAGCCGGCATATATCAGCCGCTCACCGGGTCCGTATGCAGCTACCTGCTGCATAAAATGACCACTATCCTGTGCAGCTATCGCTACATACCCCACTATACCAGCAAGCAGTATTACAGGTAGTTTCTCCAGCCATACTATTTTATCACGCATATCGCGTTCCAGCCACAGGTCGGTGGCTATAAACATTACAGGCAGTACTACAGCCGTAGCTTTAGATAAAAAAGCCATGATGCAGAAAAGGAGTAGCAATATGGCACGGCCAGCTACCGGTCGCCGCACCCACGCCTGGTATTGTAGTAGTGCCAGCAGGGAAAACGTACCGGAAAGCACCGTTTTACGCTCCGCCACCCACGATACAGCCTCTGTCTGCATCGGGTGCAGGGCAAAGAGCAATGCCGCCGCCAGTGCTACCGTTTTCTGCGCCTGTAGTTTACTCACAAATGCATATAAAATGCAGGCGTTGGCAGCATGAAGCAGTACATTGGTAAAATGATATATAAATGGCTTTGCTCCACCTATCCCATAATCTATAGCATAGGAAAGCATGGTAAGGGGATGATAGTTCCCTACATAAAAACGGGAAAACCATGCACCTATGTGTGCAGGACTAAAAGACCTTATATCTCCATTTGCCAGCACATACTCAGCATCATCCCACGCCAGAAATCCAGCACCCAGTACCCGCCCGTAAGCTACCAGCACAGCCGCTATGATAATGCCCAGGTGCAGTAGCAGGTGCCTGCGGTCTCCATCTGTTTTTGCCTTACTCATGTAGTTGATATGTGTGCTACAATGTCCAGTTAATAGGCTGCAGCCCTTTCTCTGCCAGCCATGCATTAGCCTTACTGAAATGGCGGCAGCCAAAAAATCCGCTATGAACCGAAAACGGTGACGGATGCGCCGCTTTCAGCACCAGATGTTTTGAGCTGTCTATCAGTGTTTCTTTATTCTGTGCAAACCTTCCCCACAACATAAATACCACATGCTCCCGCTCTGCCGATATCTTTCTGATTACAGCATCGGTAAACTGATGCCAGCCTATCTGAGCATGCGAGTTTGGTGTGTTTGCCTGCACCGTAAGCGATGCATTTAGCAGCATTACCCCCTGCTTTGCCCATGGCTCCAGGTTGCCGGTCCCACTACGCATGGTTAGTTCCAGGTCGCTCTGTATCTCCTTGAAAATATTTACCAGCGATGGTGGCGGTGCTACCCCATCAGGCACAGAGAAACTTAACCCATGCGCCTGCCCATGTCCATGATAGGGGTCCTGCCCTATCACTACTACCTTCACATTGTCAAACGGGGTACAACTGAATGCATTAAATATTTTATTACCAGGGGGATATATCGTTTTTCCACCCTGCTTTTCCTGTTTCAGAAAGTTTACAATGCCGGAAAAGTAAGGTTGCTCAAATTCATCTTTCAGTCGCTCTTTCCAGCTGGCTTCTATTTGCACCTCCATATTCTTATCTGTTACTTTCTGTAAAAATAACATTCACAGGACGATTATCCCACTTACGTACACGCATATCCGCTTTCCGTCTTCAGGGCTTTTATAAAACTGCTCATAGTTATATATTTGTTATTGAAACGAATAATAGCGAGAGATAATAGCATATGATTTTCCCCTCTATACCAGAAAACGAAACAGACCGCCTGCGGGAATTATACAGGTATGAATTGCTTGACTCCGCCTACGAGCAGGAATTTGATGAAATTGTGCAGCTGGCATCCCGAGTGTGCAATGTGCCTATGTCCCTCATCACACTTATTGACTCTGACAGGCAGTGGTACAAAGCACGCATTGGCATTGACGGCTCCCAAACAGAGCGTGGTATGTCATTCTGTGCCCATACCATACTGGACGATAAGCTGCTGGAAGTAGGAGACGCATCTACCGATGAGCGCTTTCACGATAATCCTTATGTTACCGGAGACCCATATGTACGCTACTATGCCGGTATGCCGCTCATTACACCTAATGGCTACAGACTGGGTGCACTATGTGTTCTGGACCGTGAGCCACGCCATCTTGACGAAGAGCAGACTTTTGCACTCAGCGTACTCAGCAATCAGGTAGTAAAGTTATTTGAGCTCAGAATGCGGAATCGCCAGCTACAGAAGATAGTAGATGTCCAGCACCGTATGATGGCAATAATGGCACACGATATCCGGGGGCCGTTATCATCACTCAAAATGTCTTATGAGCTTAAAAACTCTGGCATCTTCACTGGCGAAGAGGCAGCAGAAATAGACCTGATGGTTCCGGCTCAGCTCGAGGCTACTATTGGTCTGCTGAACAATGTTGTGGACTGGGGCACACTGCTGCTGGGGCAGATATCAGCTATAGAGGAGCCGGTACATCTGCATAAAGTAGCGGCCGATGCCATAGAAACATATGCACTCGCCGCCAGAAGTAAAGGAAACAGACTAAAGAACAATATTCAGGCCGGGCTATTGGCAGGAACAAAAAAGCGGGGTATCACTTTTATCCTCCAGAACCTGATTGCCAATGCCAATAAGTACACACCTGGAGGAGAGATAACAGTTGATGTTCAGGCCGGTGACACATGGCTTACGCTCACTGTTACCGATACCGGCATTGGCATGTCGCCCGGTGTGGTAAAGGCTGTGAATGAGCGTACATGGGCAGGAACAATGCCGGGTACAGAAGGTGAAAAAGGCAGCGGATTAGGTCTGAAACTGCTCTTTGAATATCTGGATGCAGAAAAGGGCAAAATAAAGATAGCCAGTCAGGAAGGTGTAGGCACTACAGTAACGGCTACACTGCCTCATACAGGTATATCAATGCAGACTCCAGCCAAGTAACAACCAGCCTATTACAATGAATGGGGATGGAATACGGGTATAGGACAGCAGAGAGAAGGTGATAATTACCACCACCAGATTACTCCACTGAAAATCCAGCACCGAATCAAATGCTATGGAACGGAACAGGAATATACCTGAGGCCCACATAATACCTACTATGGCAGAATTGATACCTTCCAGTGCCCTGTATATCTTCACATGATGCTTCAGGTTCTCATATACCGGAAAAAGGAAAAATAATAACAATGTACTGGGCAAAAACACGGCTATGGTAGCTACCAGACAGCCTACAGCCTGCCATAGCCCACCATAATGACTCATAGCCAGCCCACCCACATAAGCACATACTGAAAATACCGGGCCAGGCAATGCCTGCACCATGCCATACCCTGTCAGTAACTGAGCCGCAGTTAGCGCCTGACCACCCGTACGACTTACAAACTGAATATACATCATAGGTACCAGCGCCTGACCACCACCAAAAACTATTGACCCAAAACGATAGAAGTTCTCAAAAATGTTGAAAATACGCCCATGTACCCAGCTCTCGGTCCTGGCAAGCTCACTCAGTACACCGGCAACGATAAATATACCTGCAAAAGCGCCAAGATGCCCCCAGTTGATACGCTTAGGGGACTGCATAGGAGCTGGTATCCTTTTATTACTGAAGTTGCTGATAACGCCCGACACAAGCAGCAGTACAGGAAACACCCATGGAGAATTAATGAAAAGCGTAGCCACCAATGCAACAAGCATTATTACCGCTGTTGCCACATGCTTTACACTTTTCTGCATCATCTTCATAGCAGCAAAGAATACAAAACCTACCGACATGGGCTGCACATACGAAAACAGGTGCATCGGCAACCCCTTACCACCTTCTATTGTAGATATATGATACCGGTATATAACAAATGAGAACAATGCCATTAGCACGGTAGCAGGTAACACCCATAGCAGCAGTGTAATAAGCGCCAGTGGTATACCTCCCCGCTTCATGGCTATCAGCATCACAGTTTGGGTGGAGGATGGACCGGGCAGCATCTGGCAAAAGGAATTATACTCCAGGAGTTCCTCCTCTGTTACATCCTTCCGCTTCTGCACAAAAGTGCGCATCATCATACCTATATGCCCCTGAGGTCCACCAAAAGCGGTAAAGGAGTAAAGAAATACCGCCTTCAGAAATGGTATGTGACGCAGCAGCATCATTTATGGCAAAACGGAATGAAGGTAATAAAAACAGCGACCAATGTGAAATATGACTCAGAACTCTATGTAGCTTTACTACACTGCAGATAACACCATTGCTGCATACTTTGACATTTCATATTGATAGCCGGGCAAACAAATATATAATTTTATCCACTAAACTATTACCTATTATTGTTACATGGCATTCTTTATTGCGACTTTGCCTGACTATTTAATACCCCTGAAGTCCGCCCCCCTTTTCTGAAAAGATATACATACCCAAGAATAACGGACAATAATACCGGGCCTAGCTCAGCCATAGGTACAGAGACAGTGCCGGCAAACCACAATGCAATAAATATCACAACAAGACCGACTGCTATTACCGCATATACCCGCTGCACAGATGGTTTCAGGAACGGCACCAGCACTCCTGTAGGGAGTGCCCATAAAATATTCATATTTCCTTCAGTACCTGCATAATGGCTCCACAACCACATAAACAGGATGATTACACCCAGTATACCCAACAGAAACAAGACCATATTCGTCAGCCACTTCATCATAATTACTGCGCGTGACCATAACAGTCCCATCAGCGATAATGTCATAATAAGCCAGGCTAGCATCATAGGCTGGTTCATACCTTTATCCCGCACCAGAGTGTCTGGCTGCAGCACCTTTGCCGCATCTGTAAGCTTCCTGCCCTCTACAGTGGCTCCTGCCACAACCCACAGTAATCCATCTGGCAGAAACGTACGCTCCACTAAAGAAATCGGTTTGCTCATCTGCCCGGCAAAAATGATTTGCCCACCTACCCGCTCCCAGTGGCGATAGCGGTAATAAGGCAGGCACATATCATAGTATGTAAGTTTGTTATTCCCATTTTTATCGCTGCTTACTTGCAAAGCGTCACCCCATGCTGTGCAAAATGCCTGATATATTCGTGTTGCGCAGTCGTCATGAAAAAAGTCATACCGGTAATACTTGTTTTCATCTTTTGCATTCCACTCCAGGTGGCGCAAAAGTTTGTATTTCTGCTCCTGCGATAAATTAAGCACCTGTTCTGTCACACTTCTTTCCGGTGCTACAAACAGTTTCTGAAATGAGTCGAACCTGAATACTGAGAGATAATAATCCAGCTCACCGGCCATCATTTTATACCCAAATGATGGGTCAAAAGCATCAAATGTTCCGTAGTTAAACACCACATCATGCCAGTCGTCCTCACGGGAGCTGTCCACTACCCTTATACAGGTATGCCCCAGCGCCTCAAACATTCGCTCCCCCGGCCCTACCGTTACAAGGCTTATCCTTACCGGCAGGTATCTTATTGCTGTTGACGTGGACTCACTGGCAGCACAACGGCCACCATTAATACCCCATGCAGCAAGTATTACAATAAATATTTGCAGAAATACCCTCACTACCAATAAATATAAGAAAAACGTACCACTCAGGCTATTGTAGCATTAGCACCTACCACACCTGCACTTCCCGCTCCAGCGTTATACCAAAGCGCTCCCGCACCGATGCTACAATGTCACCTGATAGCTGCCATACCTCGCCCCCTGATGCTCCTCCATAATTTACCAGCACCAGCGCCTGCCTGCTATGTACACCAGCATCTCCACGCCTGTATCCCTTCCAGCCACACTGCTCTATAAGCCAGGCAGCAGGCACCTTTACCATACCCGCTCCGGCAGGGAATTGTGGCATACCCTCATGTTCTGCTACTAACTGCTCATACTGAGCTGTCGTAATCGTAGGGTTTTTAAAGAAGCTACCTGCATTCCCCGTCACCTTCGGGTCTGGCAGTTTACTGCTGCGTATATTGATCACAGCTTGTGCTATCGCTGCTACGGTGAGTCCCTGCACACCCATTGCCTGCAGTTCCTGCTCTATAGCGCCATAGGAGGTATTGAAAACCGGCTTTTTCATAAGCATCAGCGTCACGGTCGTTATAAATACCTTACCTCTAAGCTCGTTTTTGAATATGCTGTCGCGATAGCCAAACCGGCATGCTGCAGCAGGTAGTGTTACAAATACCTTGTCCTCTAAGTGGTAAAAGGTAACTTCTGTAAGCACATCTTTTACCTCCACGCCATATGCACCTATGTTCTGTATAGGCGCAGCCCCCACAGTGCCCGGTATCAGCGCCAGGTTTTCCACGCCGCCCCAGCCATTGGCCACCACATACATCACCAGCTCGTGCCATACCTCTCCGGCACTCACCTGCAGCCATATGTGCGTATCATTTTCAGCTGCTTTTGCTATGCCTTTCAGGCAGTTGCGCACTACCGTGCCCAGTACAGGTGCCGATAGCAGTATGTTACTGCCACCGCCCAGTACATGTACAGGCTGTGGCAAAGTGGACAAAGCCTCAATATCTTCAGGCTTTGTCACCTCGGTAAAGTATGCAGTAGACATATCTATACCGAATGTGTTGTATGATTTCAGGGATATTTGTTGCTGTACGTGCATCTTACAACAGCTCAGCCAGCTTCTCTACTACAGCATCTACCTGCTCTTTGGTATTATGACGACAGAAGGAAAACCTTATAGGCACCATCCCAGCCGACTGACCGTTATAGATTGCTTTTATCACATGACTTACAGAGTTGGCACCACTCGTGCAGGCACTGCCACCACTCACGCATATACCATTCATATCCAGATTGAATAACAGAAGCTCAGAACGGTCTGTCATTGGGAAGGATACATTCAGTACCGTGTACAGACTGCTGCCAAACGTATCTCCGTTAAATATTACGCCCGGGAATTTCTCTTTCAGCTTTTCTGCCATGTACATTTTCAGCCCATTCACATGCTCACTATCCTGTTCATAGCGTTCTGTAGCCAGCTCCAGCGCTTTGGCAAAACCTACTATACCATATATGTTTTCAGTACCGGCACGCATATTGCGCTCCTGTGCACCTCCGTTCATGTATGGTTTTATCTGAATATGTTCATTCACATACAGGATACCCACACCTTTAGGTCCGTGAAACTTATGTGCAGCCCCGTTCAGGAAATGTACTTTCAGTCCTTTTACATCTATAGGATAGTGCCCAACAGTCTGCACCGTATCTGAATGGAAAATTGCATTGTATTTCTCACACAGGTCACCTACTGCTTTTATATTCAGCAGGTTACCCACCTCATTATTGGCATGCATCAGCGTCACCAGGTTACGCTCACTGCTACCGGCCAACAGCTCTTCCAGATGCTGCAGGTCTATATGTCCTTTATCAGTAAGTTTTACAAAGCTCAGCTTTGCCTGCCCTGTATGTGCCAGAAACTCCACAGTATGCAGAGTAGCATGGTGCTCCAGTGGTGAGGATATGATGTGTTTACACCCCAGGTCACGTACCGCACAGTTTATGGCAGTATTGGTACTTTCTGTACCGCCAGAGGTAAAGAAGATTTCACCGGGATTGGCATTGAGTATCTTAGCTACCGACTTACGTGCATTTTCTATCGCTATTTTCGTTTCCCTGCCATAGGAATAAACCGATGAAGGATTACCGAATTTTTCCGATAAAAAAGGCATCATTGCATCCAGCACTTCAGGATCCATAGAAGTGGTAGCTGCATTGTCAAAGTAAATACGATTCATTGCCGTTAGAATTTTTAAGAGGGCAAAATTAACCTAAATAAATTTTACAGGGTATTCCCGGTACAAGAGAATTAAAATCGGCGCATTTTCCACACACCATACATCGCTTCTTTGATGATGTTGCCCGACATTTTAGACACGCCTTCCTTGCGGTCTTTGAACGTGATAGGAACTTCCTTTATTTTGAAACCCAGCTTCCATGCGCGGTATTTCATTTCTATCTGAAATGCATAACCTACAAAGTGTACCTCATCCAGCGGTATCGCCCGCAGTACCCTGGCCGAATAACATAAAAAACCTGCAGTAGGGTCATCCACCGGCATCCAGGTTATCAGCCGCGTGTACATTGCCCCACCCTTTGATATAAAGATTCTGTCCCACGGCCAGTTTACTACCTTGCCGCCACGGGTATAGCGCGACCCCACTACCAAATCCGCACCGCCGACACAGGCTTCATACAGCCTGTCCAGGTCGTCAGGATTGTGCGAAAAGTCCGCATCCATCTCAAATATGTAGTCATATTCATGAGCCAGAGCCCACTTGAAGCCCGCTATATATGCACGCCCCAGACCCGACTTACCGGCACGCTCCATCAGGTGCAGGCTATCACCATATTCCTGCTGCAGCGTCTTTACAATAGCGCCGGTACCATCAGGTGAGCCATCATCTACTATCAGTATATGATAACCTCCTGACAAAGAGAATACCTTCCGGATTATCTTTTCAATATTCTCCTTTTCGTTATACGTTGGTATGATAACAAGTTTCCTCAAGAGGGCATGTGCTGAATCAGGCGGCAAAATAATGATTAACTAAGGATTTCCGGCTAAAAAAATATGCTAAACTTTCAGACCAGACTTTCTGAGCTTCATTCTGTTAAGTATCTCAGATATTTTCTGCTTCGTATGCAGCGCAAAATCTGCCTGCATCATCCAGTCATAATACTGGGGTTCCTCTGTGAAAACATCCTCTACCTTCCTGCCCTTGTGTTTCCCGAAATTGAATACCGGATGCCCGTCCTTCATCACTATGCGGCGTGCATAGTCCACATACTCATCATTATTGGTGAATTTGTGCAGTGCAGGCACATCATGCCCCAGGTTATCGTAGCGCTCCAGCTGTGCCTCCAGCACTTCTATGGTAGCCTCTATATCAGCCTCTGCACTATGTGCATTATTCAGCTCCTTACTACAGTAAAATGCATAGGCTGCACTCAGTGTACGTGCCTCCATCTTAAAGAATATCTGCTGCACATCTATCATCTGCCGCTCGGTAAAGTCCACATTGATGCCCACCCGCAGAAATTCCTCTGCCAGTAATGGCAGGTCAAATTTGCTGGAGTTGTACCCGCCCAGGTCACACCCGCGCATCCAGTCATAAAGGTTATGCGCTATTTGCCGAAAGGTAGGGCTGTTAGCTACATCCTCATCCTTTATCCCATGTATAGCAGTACTTTCTGCCGGGATTGGTATTCCGGGGTTTATGCGCTTCACATATTTATCACGTTTTCCGTCAGGCGATATCTTTACCAGGGCCAGCTCTATGATACGATCGCGGGCATTATCTGTACCCGTCGTCTCCAGATCAAAGAATATTATAGGTCTTTTAAGCGTCAGTTTGGGCATTTGCATTATTTCTGATGCGAACTTACGCTATTCCAGTCAATTCCATCAAAAGTACCGGAGCTCATCAGCAGCAGGAATACAGGCTTTTCACGTCCGCTTATACCCTCTTCTACCGTCTGCTTCAGCTCGGCAGCATTATGTATCACATGCATATCTTCCCTGCCAAAGTAACTGCGCACCACATCCGGCACCAGCATAGGCAGCCCCTTCAGCTGCAGCGCATGATGGCTGAAAAATACAATAGCCTCATCGGCCCCGTTCATACTGCCGCTATACTCTTTCAGAAACTGATCATTAAGACTGCTGTAGGTGTGCAGCTCAAAACAGGCCACAAGATAATGCTCCGGCCATGCCTCACGCACCGCATCCAGCGTAGCCTTCAGCTTTGATGGCGCATGTGCAAAATCCCGGTACACTATCAGTCCCGGCTCTTCCTTCACCTTTTCCAGTCTGCGGGCAGCACCGGTAAAGGTGGCTGCAGCCTCATAGCACGCCTGCTCACTCACCCCCAGCTCCATACACACATCTATAGCTGCACGCATATTCAGAATATTGTGCCGGCCAAATACAGACACTTTCATATTGCCATATGCGGTTTCCAGTACCGGATAGCCATCCTCATAATGGAAAGGCGGTGTTACATAGGCACGCTTCACCAGCTTATCGGCACTGGTAGCTATAGCCCTTATCACTTCTGCATCCTCACCATTATAAAACACACTGTTACCCTCCTCTATATGACTCAGATAATACTGAAACTGCCAGAAATAGTTATCGTAAGTAGGAAACACATTTATGTGGTCCCATGCTATACCGCTCAGCACCGTTATATCCGGGTGGTAAAAGAATATTTTGGGGCGCTTCTCCTCTGCCGATGCCGGATATTCATCCCCTTCCAGAATGATGAGCGGAGCATCCGTAAGCTTTACCGACTGCTCAAAACCCGGCACCCGCGCCCCTACCAGATAGTCAAAATCCATACCCTGGGCCCGCAGTATATGCATTATCATAGAGGTAATGGTAGTCTTGCCATGGCTACCGGCCACCACTACCCGCTTCTTGGTCTTACTCACCTCATATACATACTGCGGAAAAGAATAAACCGGTATACCTGCCGCCTTCGCCGCCAGCAACTCTGGATTATCAGCCTTTGCATGCATACCCAGCACTACCGCATCCAGCCCCGGCACTATCTTCTCAGGATACCAGCCATACACCTGCGGCAGTATACCGGCCGCAGCCAGATTACTCTTTGCCGGATCGGTTATTTCATCATCACTGCCTGTTACCATATAGCCCTTCCGGTGAAGCGCCAGCGCCAGTTGGTGCATGATAGCGCCCCCTATGGCTATGAAGTGTATATGCTGCATTTTTGTTTTTCGTTTTTTTGTATCTTCGTACAAAGTTAACTTAGCTTTTTACTATTTAATAATCGAACAAGGTATGCAACTCTTTTACAAGATAAGTCGCGTATGCTCACTCATAGCTATCGCAATAGTACTCACCATGTCGTCCTGCGGCACTAAAAAGTATGGCTGTCCGGGTCACATGTTTACGCCTCCGGCAGAAATGTTACCCTAATACCTCGTTTTTTATTGCCCCTGCCATCCATGGCAGGGAACATTACTTTTATTCCCGGCACAGATACTGTTACTGCACACAAAATTCTGTTTTGTCTGTTGCACACATTTATTACCTTTGCCGCCCCCTCGCAAGAGGAATCGGAGAGATGCTCGAGTGGTTGAAGAGGCACGCCTGGAAAGTGTGTATATCTGTCAAAGGGTATCCAGGGTTCGAATCCCTGTCTCTCCGCAGAAAATTGAAACCCGCGCTTGTCGCGGGTTTTGTCGTTCGAAAAGTCCCTTTCTGTCTAGTGTTTACGAGTATTATAAATATTCTTGAAGCAAAAAACAGTGTTTTCCACGTTTTCAAACAATATAAAATTAGTACTATTGTAAGAACCATATTGTGGTTTGATGCTAATTTAAATTTATCATTAAATGGATAATCGTGTTTACTACGGCCAGTATTCCCTCAAGCACTGGCTTGATTTGATTTTAAAACAAAACATTATTCTTCCAGAATATCAACGATTTTTTGTTTGGGATGAAGAAAAGGTCAGGACGTTGATTAAAGCACTTAAAAATAAACAATTCGTACCGCCGATAACAATCGGGGCTTTCGACATTAATGGTGCAACGCAAAATTTAATTCTAGATGGTCAGCAGCGATTAACTACAGTTTTGCTGGCATATTTAGGTTTGTTTTAAAGGAATGGTTGATCGATTAGTGAATGAAAATGATGATGACGTTGATGGAGAAGGGCAACTTGATGATGTATTGCAATGGAACTTCAAAATGTTAACCGAGAAGGGTAATAACAAAGCTACTATCCTTGAGAAAATTCCAATAGGCAATTACAAAGTAATCGACTTTGCAATTGATGACGATTTTCTAAAAAAAACATTTTTAGGCTTTTCCTACTTGGTACCGCAAAACAATAATCAGCAGGTTCAGCAGAAATACTATTCTTCAGTATTCAGGAGTATAAACATAGCAGGCCAAAGATTATTTCCGCAGGAGAGCAGGGCTTCCCTCTATTTTTTGAAAGACGGATTGAGATATTTTTTTGATCCTGCTTTCATAAAGCGAATAACAATTAAGAATTATAGCACTGAGAGTACAGTA
>Ga0209066_10000216_pt1 | contig 87402 bp, 81 predicted proteins | sample All_14_2_FD_187198 | JGI IMG/M metagenome (GOLD analysis project Ga0209066, IMG submission 187198) | Freshwater microbial communities in response to fracking from Pennsylvania, USA - Allegheny Zone_MetaG_DW_15 (SPAdes) (version 2) ...
GCAGATGGAAATGGAATTCTTCTGCCACCCGAAAGACGCCAAAATGTGGTTCGATTTCTGGAAGGTCGAGCGCCAGAAATTCTGGCAGCAAATCGGCCTTTCCGGCGACAATCTGCTGATGCGCGAACACGGGGCCGATGAACTTGTGTTCTATTCAAAAGGCACGTTCGATATCGAATATAAATTCCCGTTCACTGACCCGGGTTTTGGCGAGCTGGAAGGCATTGCCTATCGTGGCGATTATGACTTAACGCAGCATCAGGAACATTCCGGCCAAAAGCTCGAATATTTCGATCAGGCAAGCAATGAGCGTTTCATGCCGCATGTGATTGAACCTGCTGCGGGTTTGACGCGCGGCGTGCTGGCGCTGCTGTGCGAAGCCTATACGGTGGACCCCAGCCGCCCTTCAGGCGTGTACCTGAACTTTCACCCCTCGATTGCCCCTAAAAAGGCGGCCATCCTGCCCCTCACCGCCAAGGACCAGCACCCCGTGCTAGCCACAAAGCTGTACATGGAACTGCGCGACGAATTCGCGGTGGACCTCGACGTCAAACAGAATATCGGCAAGCGTTATGCGCGGCAGGATGAAATCGGCACGCCGTTTTGCTTCACCATTGATGACCAGACCGTAACAGACGGCACGGTTACGGTGCGTGAACGCAACACCATGGCGCAGGAACGCATACCGATGGATAGCGTTGCCGCGTATCTGCGTAGCAAGATGAAAAGAATTTAATTAAAGGGTTAGCGCCGCGCCGGTTGCGCGCGGTGCCAGCTGGGCGCGGGCGGCCAGTATATCGGTGCTGGTCAGGATGTTGTGCGCGCGCAAAAACGCGTCATCCACACGGTCCTCTATTTTTGTGACGTCCAGCATTTTGGCAATAAACCCGTATTGATGGCCTAGGCGCTCAGGGTTGCCTGCAATGTCTTTCAGGCCGTCACAAACACGTACAAGTACCTGCAATGTGTGGCTATCAAGCGTGTGGCGGAAGGCATCAGGGTTGACGATGCCGAGTCGCTTCATCGTACGATCTTCGCTCAGATCGTATCCTGCATCGGCCGCGAAGCCGTAAGCTTTGACGATGCTGTCGTACAGCTCGGGTATCGCGGCAGGCTCAGCACTTTCAATACGCTCGATCTGCAAATAAGACGGCATTAATGACATCGTATCGGACAGGCGGGCGATTTCATGGTCTTTGAGTTCAAGCTGGCGCAGGAAGGTTGTTTCTCGCAGGGTCATATTGGCCATACCCAGTGTTATGTCGGCGCTTAAAAGAGCCTGCGATACGGTTTCAAAATCATCGCGCATAAGGGCTGTCACCATATGGCTTGCGCCGAGGCGGCGGATGGTGCGTGTGCGCTGGCGTTCCATACGGCGCCAGTCAACGGCCACATTTTTCATGCTGTTAGGGTTTATAAGCCCTGCCAATTCATTGCACTCGTTGATGAGATCAAAGCGTACGCTATCGCGCAATGTGGGGTCGGCCACCTGACGTGCCAATACGGGCAAAGCCAGCGCAGCCGCCAGTTTTTTGGTTGTTTTCAACCAGCCGGCTTCAGGCTCAAGGTCAAGATTCGCGATGATTTCGGCTTTACGCTGTGTATTTATAAGCCCTTTTTTACCGGCCAGATTATCAATGCGGTCAAGGTCGCGGAAGGCATTTAAAAACGCGAATGGGTTCATCATTTCCGATGGATTTTTATTATCCCATGTTTTCATGATGCGCTGGTGCAGCTGGCGTATGCGCTGCACGCAGGCATAATCGCTGAATGTTGTAAGGCTTGCGAAACCCACGCTTTGGAAGGCGGTATTGAGCCAGGGTTTTGTCAGCACGTTGTGGCTGGCGGCCAGGTCACGCACTGCAATGGCCAGATTGACGGCGCGAGCCGGCGTGCCCGGGCGCTTTTTATATGCCTGCAAGGCGCGTGTAATGCGCGCCTGTATCAGGTATTCAAAACTTTCATTCACATAGGCTATTTTATGGGGGTCACCCCATTTGACCGTTTTCATCTGCGCGGCAAAACTAAGCACAGAACGCATCATTTTATATTTGGCACCCACAGGCCTGTTTTCGCCCATGATCTGGTGGCAGGCGGTATAGCCCATTTTGATGATGGCACGCTGGGCGGTATCAATATTGCCGCCAGCCGCCGTTAGTTTATCCTGCTTATCGGCATCAGGAATATCGCGATCATCCTCAAGGCCAAGCAAGCCGTATGCTGCGCGGATTTCGCGTAGTACGCCGAACATGGCGTACGGCCCCTTGCTCAGGCCATCGAACGTCACCACGCGGCCTTCCATTTGCGCTGCCAGATCAACCAGCGATTCACGAATCTGCTCAAAGAAATCCCACCGGCTGGCAAAGCCCATGGCCTGCCAGTGACAGTCAGCCAGAATGGCTTTATTCGATATGCGCGCGACCCAGTTAATGGCACCCCGGTAGTCGTGGTATGGATGATTTTCGAGGGTCGAAAGCGAAACAGGAATGCCTTTTTTGCTGCGCGCGGCATCGGCACAGTCATGTGCGGCCTTTAATGCCTGTGCGTCCAGAAACGCCTGCAAATCATGCGGCTTTAAATTATTGGGTGCAAGAATATCAGCGTCCAGAATTGTGCGGCCTTCATCGCGCAGATGACGCGCGAGAGTTTCGATGCGGCTATAAGCCTCGGCCCCGCGAGGTGCCGATTTTATGGTGTCAGCCAGTGTGGCAGCGGCCCCGTCAGCGTGTTTGAATACAACCGACAATGGCTTCACGGCGTTTTCTGCAATCCGCTTCGCCCGCTCAATTTCGGCCTTAAATTTACTTAGGCTGCCGCCCACGTAGCGATTGAAATGCAGTTCACTTTCAAGTGCCCTAGGGTGCAGGGCCACTACGCAGGCCGAGGCTGTTTCCAGCATGGATGCTGCTTCCATCGGGTCATCGCGGAAGTCGTCCAGCATTTCCATTGTCTGTGCGTATAAGGGCTTGGCAAATGAACGGGCCAACGCATCCATATCAGGCATGGCTTCCATTTCGGCGTGGGCCAGGAATTCAGATGCCAAATCATCTCCGCCGCTGTCTTCCCACATGGTGCGGAATTTGCCCAAAGCCTCGAAACGATCTTGCAGTTTGGCATTTTCATCAGCTACTTCGTGCCAATGCTCGAGCAGCGATACAAGCGTGTACTGGTTATCGATATGGATGGCGAAGGCCTGTTTGAGACCCAATGATTTACGTACTGCGGGCGATAGTAAATCCATCTCAAGGTCTTCAAGGTACTCATATGCCTTATCAAGCACTTTATGCGCGCCGCCTGAATCGAGGCACACGGTATAATCGGCCAGTAATTCACCCACGCGCGCGAGTATGACCGCGCGTTCGGTTGCCACCAGCGCTTCGCCCGTGAAGGGCATGTCATTTTCGGCTTCGGTGCCAGCCAGGCGGCCACGGTTTTTATAAAGTTCGGTCAGAAGCCCGATGCGGGTTTCCGTGTCGGCACGGCCAATATGCAATGCATTCCAGCGGTCGAGCGCGGCAGTCGGCCCAACAAAATTGAGGGCAGCGCCAAAACCTGTGCCATCAATGCTGATGCTTTCAAGCGCTTCAGGGTCATCAATCGGGAAGCGTGCATCGGTCAAATGCGCTTCGGCCTCAATGAGGGCTTCGTACATTTCCATTTCGGGCAGGTTTTCATCGCCGAAGGCGTTGTTGACGATGTGGGCGGCTGCCGTTGTATGCAACTGGTCCATCATATGGGTGAAGGACCGGTAGGTGAATTGCTGGAGGATGTCATGCATCCAGTAATCTTCATTGGCCAAAGCAGGTTCGGTGCCTTCAGGGGCATCGACATCATCGAACAGGTCGCGCAACACGCGCAGGCGGTCCTGCGCGTCGGCAAACTGGTCACCGCTGACTTCGCCCACGCTAAGTTCGCTGATAATGCGGGCCAGCGTGCCTTTGGCGCAGCGGTCAACCTCGGCTGCGAATGTATCGGGATTAAGGCCCAGCCCTTCATATGTTTGCGGCCATTGTTCAAAGGGGCCGCATTGCTGGCGAATGCCTTCGGCCTCAAGTATCAAATCCATATAAACTGGGCCGCTTTTGAATAGCTGGCGGCGCGCATCAATCACCACATCGCGGAATTTTTTCATCGTGAAGTGGCGGTGCAAATCATCCACTGTTTTGGCATCGGTTGAAATGATGCCTTCGATATACGGGTCGATGCCATAAACGCCCAAAGCGAGCAGATGGTCTTTGATGACATCGTTGACCAGCGCGAGGCCGCTTTCATCGTCAATCGCGCCTGTGGCCAAGTGCTTTGCGATGCGTATTTTGCGATAGACGGCATCGACATGCGCTGCCTGCAATTCGTTGAAAAATTCGGCGCGGGCGGTATCGAGCACGCGGTACGGTTTTTCCGAGAAAAGGGGCACGCCTGCCAGCTTCAGCCATTGATAGGCTGTTTTAAAATCGTTTACAGGGTGGTCATCAATGGTTTCAAGCGTGTAAACCTCCCCCTCTTTGGCGCGAGCGGCATCGTAATGCTTTTTGGCCTCGGCCAGCGCGTGGCGGCTTTGCTGTTCAAGGAAGTCCTGACGGCCTTTGAAGCCGGCAGCAATGTAACCTGTATCAGTCGCCAGATTATAGGCATCCTGCATCAGGATGACCTGAATATTCGACAACGCCTCGAACCCAGCTTCGCCCAGCGATGCGGGGTCTGCGGCTCTGGCCATTTGCGCTGCCAGCTGTTCTTGCAGATTAACCACAACAGGCGTTTCGTCTGCGGTGATTTCAGGTGTTGTATCGGTCATCGTCCCTGCGCCATTTTTTTAGTTTTTTGGCCTTGTTCCATCCCTAGCGAATTGGGGCGCTGCTGTCCAAATTATTTTACGAAACAAAGTTGCCGCCTTGCAGCATGTAAAATCCTTGAGCTGCGGGGTTTTACGGCCACACAATATGCAACGCCGGGTATAAAAAGAATCATCAAGCCCCGCGCGCCAAGGTTTACAGGGGTTCTATGGCATATCGCAGTTACGAATTCGATCAGGGGATGCCTGCCGGCCCCGATTCCGGCAAAAAACGTATCAAGCTGGCTTTACAGGGTGGCGGAGCCTACGGGGCTTATACAGCGGGTGTTCTCATCCAGCTGCTGCTCGACCCACAGATCGAGATTGTCGAGATCGCAGGTACCTCTGCGGGCGAAAAAACGGCCTTGATTGTGGCTGACCGTATTAACAGGGCCGCGACTTATGACGAAGGCCGGCAGGAAGCTGTGCACGCCCTGTTGGATTTCTGGGGCCGTATCGTTAAAGAAAGCGCACCCGTGATGCACGCGCTGGACGTGATGGATAAACCGTTCGCACCTGATAACTGGTCACGCCTGATGCATAGCACGGGCAGCCCTGATGCCCATTTAGCGGTATCCAACGTCTTTCGTTTCTGGCGGGCGGTTATGCCTGCCAACCCGTTTTACCAGCAGGCACTGAATGTCATGGAAACGCCGTGGCGCCATAATGTTGCCAGCCCTGCCCGCCACCGCGCCAGCGCCAACCTGCCAGCGCTGGATGACATGACCCGCCAGCAACGCCACCTGAATGACAGTTTTGCGGCCGCCGCCCGCGCGATGCCCCTGCCCATGTCGATGCTGGGGATTGACGCCGCCATGGGGTCGATCCAGTCAGCCACCACGGCTGTTGCGACCGAGGCCATACGCCGCATCATCGGGCAGGTTTGTACCACCCAGCCAGACCCGCGCGACCCGCAGGACCGTATTTTCACCCATGCGGCCAGCGGCAAATTCGTCAAAGTACATATCAATACGGCCATGCAGAAGCCAGACGGCACGCTTGTAAACTGTGTCCATACGGGCGGCGATATCACGCTCAAACGGTCTATGGGGTCATCGGCCCTCATGGGGTTTTTCGAGCCTGCGATTATTGGTGGCCAAAAGCACTGGGATGGCGGCTATACCGAAAACACAAGCCTGCGCGCCCTCAAAGACAGCGATGTTGGGTGTGATGCTATTTTCGTGATCGGCACCAACAGGCCGGTGGAAGCGAAGATAACGCCCCGATTGCAAAGCGATATCCCCCGCGGGGCGTTAATACGCGATACGCGCGGGCTTGTACTGCACCAGATGTATGATGAAGCCGTCTATCATGCCGAGAACTGGAAAAAGGGTGAGCCCACATGGCATATGGTCACATATAACCATGCGCCGGATGCCGACTGGACGGCCAAGCAAAATACATCGGACTGGCATATCCGCGATATGATCCAGCATGGGCAATCAGACGGTGTTGCAGCCATTATCGAGGCCCGCCCCTTTTTCGGAGTGGCCCCGACAATCAAGCGTGAGACGCTGGAGGCGATTGCGCTATCCGATCTCACTCACAAACCGGATGATGCACCGCCACGGACGCGCGCCACGCGCGCGCCGCTCAGCGTACTTCATGCAGCCTGACGGCTGGCCTGATTTTGCGGCATCAGGCGGCCGACCATACGATCAAGGCCACCATGCCCTGCGCGGACGTGACCATCTTCCGTTGAGGCCGCTTTAAAATACAGCATCAAGAAAATGCGAATGGATGCCGTAAGAGACAGACCCGGTTTACGGCGTGTGCCGATAAGCGAGCATAATTCATGGATCGTGCAATGTTCGCGTTCGGCAATCTCTTTCATGGCCGTCCACATCTGTGCCTCAAGACGGATGGATGTCCGCCTGCCCGAGACTGTTACGTTACGACTGATTAATGCGCTTTGATTCATCATGTATTTCCCCCTCGTGTCTTGATATCGATTGCATCAATACAACTTATTATTGCATGATTACACACGATACAGCGTTTATTATATATCAACCTAATGTTGCAGTTTGATTACAGGAGGATGTAAAAAAAGACATGCCGGTTGTTAAACCGGCATGCCTGTATATGCGTTTATGGTGGTTATGGTTAGCCTTTGCTGGTGATGCGGCCCATAGCCAGAAACTTGTCGCGGCGTTGCTGGCGCAGGGTTTGCGGATCCAGCCCGTCCATCTGCTTGAGCGCCGATTCAATAGTGTCGCCAGCATTCCGCATCGCCAGTTCGCGGTTGCGGTGTGCGCCGCCCAGACCTTCGGCAATAATACCATCGACCAGACCAATGGCGTGCATATCCTGCGCGGTGATTTTAAGGGCCACGGCGGCTTCTTTTGCGTGGCTTGCCGCCCGCCAGAGAATGGACGCACAGCCTTCAGGGCTGATGACGCTATAAACCGCGTGTTCCATCATATAGACGCGGTTGCCAGTCGCGATAGCAATTGCCCCGCCCGACCCGCCTTCGCCAATAATAGTACATACATACGGCACACCTACGTTCAGCCCCGCTTCAATGGAGCGCGCAATGGCTTCCGACTGGCCGCGTTCTTCTGCATCAACGCCGGGATATGCGCCGGCCGTATCGACCAGCGTGATGATGGGCAGGTTAAACTGGTCAGCCATACGCAGAAGGCGCTGAGCCTTGCGGTAGCCTTCAGGGCGAGCCATGCCAAAATTGTGCTTCAGGCGGCTGGTGGTATCGTTACCGCGTTCCTGCCCCATCACAACGCATGGGCGGCCACGGAAACGGCCTAAACCGCCTATCAGCGCCTTGTCTTCCGCGAAATTGCGGTCACCGGCCAGCGGTGTGAAATCTTCGATAAGGGCTTTGGTGTAATCAAGCAGATGCGGGCGGTCAGTGTGACGCGCGACCTGCACTTTTTGATCGGGTGAAATACCTGCATACGCCGTTTTTAACAGACGTTCTATTTTACGTTCCATGCGACCGACTTCCTCGATCACTGAGAAACCCGGCTCGCCACTGGTGGCGCGCAATTCACGGATTTTCGATTCCAGTTCCAAAACTGGCTTTTCAAATTCAAGCACGCTCATGAGAAACACTCGATTTGTTAACGACCGGGCACACTAACAAAAAAGGCGGGAAACGTCCACGTTTCGCGCCTTTTTATAAACAGATTAAAGTATCAGTTCAGCTTAGCCGGCGACCTTTGCCATCGGGTGCTTTTCGACCACTTTCTTTTTGAGATCTTCGCCCAGCATGTGGGTGTAGATTTGCGTGGTTGCGATATCGGCGTGGCCCAGCATTTTCTGGACGGAACGCAAATCGGCACCATTGCGAAGAAGATGGGTTGCGAAAGCGTGGCGAAGAACGTGAGGAGAAACTTTATCCGCAGGCATATCAGCGGCTTTTGCGAGTTCTTTAAGAAGCTGCGCGAAACGCTGGCGGGTCAAATGCCCCACAACCGACGTTTTGGATGGGAACAGCCATTGTGCGCGTGTACCGTCATCATCAGCGCCAACAAACTGCGGGCGGATGCGGATATAGCCCGACATGGCTTTTTGAGCCGGATCAGACAAAGGCACCATACGTTCACGGCCACCTTTACCAGCAATAATAAGAAATTGCGCGCCTTCGCTTACAGAGGAGATTGGCAGGCCAACCAGTTCCGATACACGCAGGCCGGTCGAGTACAACATCTCAAGCAGGCACACCAGACGCTGGCTGTTTGCGCCACCGAGTGATGCCGCCGTCTTGATCAGATGGCTGACTTCAACTTCCGTCAATGTTTTTGGAAGAGTGCGGGTTTGTTTTGGCGATTCAATGGTCGATGTCGGATCGTCCTTACGGATGTTTTCCGACACGGCATAACGGTAGAACTGGCGCAAGGCCGAGAGGCGGCGCGCAACGGTACGCACGGCGATCTGGGCGGTCTGGTCGCCTTTGGTGTGTTGTTTGTGCGCAAGATCATCGAGATATTCGCGAATATCGGCGGTTGTCGCTTTCACGATATCGACATTCTTGGGTTTCAAGAAGGACTCGACATCAATCAAGTCGCGTTCGTAGGCATGGCGCGTATTCAGCGCGGCGCCTTTTTCAGACATCAACATGTCTAAGAATGATTCAATCTGCTTGTGAAGCGGTTGCTTCGGCTTTGCAGGGCGCCCTGGACGCGGCATGGGTATCTCCTAACCTGTCAACTTTTCTAACATAAGATTTTATAAACTATATACCAGTTATTGGAATTATTGAAGCACTTCAAGCGCGAACCGCCGCGCATACCGCGCAAGTCCAGCTTTATTCATACCCTCAATTACCAATGCCATCTGGTGTGGAAAGACCTGATCTGGCGGGATGGCTCCATAACCGATCAGTAGCAGCGCGACGGACTGACCCGTCTGTCCTTTTTCAATAACACTAGCCATTCGCTGCGTCAATCCATAGGAAGGCATAGAATAACTTCTGGAAAATGTCAAAGAAAAATTATTTTCATAATCGTCTTTTTCGCTCTTGGGATTTTTCCCTTGTTTATCTTGTTTTCCTGCCAAGACTTCACCGAGCAGCAATGGGATGACCGGATCACGCGAATCAATCCGTTTGGCCTCCGCCGGCCATTGTTCACGCCACAGGGCCAGATTTTCGTTTGCGTTCGGCTGTGCCGCCACGATGGCCTGTACAGGCCAGTAAGGGGCCACGCCTGCGCCCTGTTCGCCACTTTCATTCACCTGTTCCCAGCCTGTGAGCCAGGGATCGGGCAACGCGTCCTTTTCGTAGGCCAGCACGCGGCTGACGCGCCAGGCGTAGGGTTTGTTGACGGGTGCATGGACATCAAAATTACGCAAATACACGGCCATGGGCCAGAAAGCGGCGTCCGGCATGTCTTTCATCACATCAAAGGCTGCACGAATCGTCTGGTCACGCAAAGGAGTCTCGTCATTCGAGGCTACGCGCTGATACAGCACAGTCGGGATTAAACACGGATGTATGTTGGCCGTGGCAGCCGACGGCTTGTCCTGCGTGCCCAGCAATAACTCCGAATCATAATGGGGTTTTTCGTACAGGGTGATGAGGTCACGTGTGCTGGCGAGACCGCGACGACCGGCTTCGATGGCGAGGCAGGTTTTTTGCGGCATAGGCTGGGCCGTGTCCATATCAAGCAGAACAGACAGCAATAGCGGGCGCATTTTGCCGGCCAGTGGGCTTAACAGCGAAATGCTGGATGGGCCGATGGCGCCGGTGGCCACTGCAAAAGCCAGTTCTTCCGTGCTTAAGGATGATGGGTTGCCGAAGCCATGACCGCGCAGGAAGTCGCCCATTTTGGGGAATTCGGTGAATTTGGTTTCAGCCAGCAGCTTGTCACGGTCGGCACCCTTGGCGAACTGGACATGGCAGAAGGCGTTGAATTCCTTCCATTTCGGGTTATCGCCATGCTGGCCCTGCATGGCCTGTAAATCAAGGCAGGCGGCTGATAACTGGCCGTGCAGCATCAGCATTTCAAGGTTGCGATAAACCAGATCGAAATCGGACGGAATGTCGGTCGTCACGCTGTCATACAGCGTCTGAGCATCGCGCAGGGCGCCCATTTCAAGCAGCTTGTCGATGCGCGCGATCAAGACATCAGGTCGCGTGGCCGACGGCGCTGCCTCGCCCTTTTTCAATGGTTTCTTTTTGGCATCAGGCGCGAAGGCTGGCGCGTCACTCAGCAGGAATTTGCGCGCGAGGTCGTAATAAATGGGGCTGGCATAGGTATCGGGCAGCGAATGGATGAGCACCAGCGCATCATCGCGCGTAACGCCCTGCCAGATGTTCGGCGCTATCTGGCCATCTTGTGCTTGCGTCAATGTTCCGCGGGTTTCAAGGGCGCGCAGGTCGTCGCTTGCGGCATTGGCCGTTGTTGCCATCAAGCCCGATAAAAATAGGGCCACCGTCAGGAAAAGTGCGCGTTTTGTCATGGGACGATTAATAGAGGAGTTTGAGGGAAATGAAAACGCCCTCCGCATGTTTTTGCGAAGGGCGTTTTAAAACGATAGCTAAACGCTAAAGCTTAGTGAGCTGCAGGAGCAGCAGGCGTTGCTTCAGGAGCCGGTGTGGCTTCTGGGGCAGCAGCAGGTGCTTCCGTGGTCGTCGGAGCAGGTGTTGCTTCCGGCGTTGCGGCAGGAACTTCAGCAGGAGCAGCAGCTGGAACTTCAGGTGCTGTTGCAGGAGCGGCTTCCGTCGCAGGAGCTGGTGTGGTTTCCGTGACAGCAGGAGCTTCAGCGGCAGGAGCCATAGCGGCGCCAGCAGCAGGAGCTTCAGCAGCAGGCGCAACAACGCCTGATTCAACTTGAGCTTGATCTACAGGGACTTCTTTTTTAGCGAAAAATGCAAAGCCACCGATCACCAGCAGGACGAAAATGACAATCCCGACGATGAATGTTTTGCTGTTGTTTTCGGACATGATGTCTCACTTCCAATATAATTAAGGTTTAAACACTTGAACAGAACGCTTCTATTCGATCGGCCTTTCATGGCATAACCCAAACCATGATGCAAGACAGATGCGGCGATAACCCGCAAAAATCCGCCGATTATGACGAAAATGTGGCGCACGCCCCAGACAAAGCTAGGTTAAAAGCCAGCTTGGACAAGCCTGTTGTGATGATTGGCATGATGGGAGTCGGCAAAACCCGGCTTGGCCGTTTATTGGCCGAACGGCTAGGTATTGGCTTTTGCGATAGCGACGCTGTTATAGAGCAATCGCAAGGGGGCACGATTGCCGCCTATTTTGCCCAAAATGGCGAACCGGCCTTCCGCGACCTCGAATATAAAACATTCGATGGCCTGCTGGACGGTACGCCCAAGGTTATCGGTGCCGGCGGGGGCGTGGTGGTTACCCCCCAATCGCGCGCCATATTAAAGGAACGTGCTTATGTTATATGGCTGCAGGCCGATATTAGCGAGCTGGTGAAACGCTGTGCGGGCTCAACCGCACGGCCCCTGCTCAATACGGGCGACCCCAGAACCATATTGACCAACCTGCTGGAAAAACGCGCTTCCTTGTATGCCGAGACGGCGGCGTTTACTGTGCATACTGATACGCAACCCATCGATGCCACCATTGATGCCCTTATTAACGGTCTGGACCAATGCCTGAAGACATAACAACTTTTTCCCGCCATATCCGCGTTGCTCTTGATGGCGTGCGCGATTACGACATTTTGATCGGCCGTGAAACACTGGCGCAGGCGGGTGCCCTTATTGCCCAGCGTTTTGGCATACGCCGCGTATTCGTGGTGCGCGATGCCCAGGTGGAAGCCCATGCCGCCATACTGGAAGCCAGTTTGTACGCCAGCGGCCACAGCGTTGTGACGATTACACTGCAAGAGGGAGAAGCCGCCAAAACATGGCCCGCGCTTGAAGCCACGGTTGAAACCCTGCTTGAGGCCCGCGCCGAACGCAGCGCACTTATTGTGGCTTTGGGCGGCGGCGTGACGGGTGACCATGCAGGCTTTGCCGCCGCTATTACGTTACGCGGCCTCGATTACATACAAATTCCGACCACGCTTCTGGCACAAGTCGATTCGTCGGTAGGTGGCAAAACCGGCATCAATGCGCCGCAGGGCAAAAACATGATTGGCGCGTTTCACCAGCCGCGCCTTGTGCTTATTGACCCGGCAACCCTTATCACCCTGCCTGACCGCCAGATGCGCGCGGGTTATGCCGAAATTGTGAAATACGCCTTCATCAATGATCTCACGTTTTTTGAGTGGCTTGAAAATAACGGGCAAGACGTGCTTGCACGCGAAGAAAACGCCCTCACCCGCGCGATTGCGACAAGCTGCGCCGCCAAAGCCGCGATTGTGGGCGCGGATGAACGGGAGTCGGCCGCCCGTGCGCTACTTAATTTCGGCCACACATTCGGCCATGCATTGGAAGCCGCCTGCGCCTTTGACCGCCGCTTGCTGCATGGCGAGGCCGTGGCCATCGGTATGGCACTGGCCTTCGATACATCGGTCCGCATGGGGTTGTGCGACACGGCAGACGCCGCGCGCGCCATCAGCCACATGAAAACACTGAGAATGCCGACACGCATTGCCGACATTAAAAAATTCCCGAAAGTGACGGTAGAAGCGTTGATCGACCTCATGGCCCACGACAAAAAAGCCAAAGGCGGCAAGCTCACGTTTATTCTAACCGCTGGCATTGGCCGCGCATTCATCACAAACGAAGCGGATATGACCGCCGTTGCACAGGCCATCACCGCTTCTATGGAGAGCAACTAATGCAAACCGGAGACCTTGCAGGCCTAAACATGACACCGTGGGAATCGGTGGGCGTCATTGCCGTGCTGCTAGTTTTATCGGCCTTCTTTTCAGGGGCTGAAACGGCCCTCACGGGCGCCTCGCGAGCACGGATGCACGCCCTTGAAAAAGAGGGCAATAAACGCGCCGCCATGGTCAACCGCCTGCGTGAGAAAAAGGACCAGTTGATTGGCGCTATTCTGCTGGGCAGCAACATCGTCAACACGCTGTCATCGGCTATTGCGACCACGTTGCTGATCCACCTGTTCGGGCCTGAGGGTATTATTTATGCAACAGGTATCATCACCATTCTGCTGCTGATATTTGCCGAAGTGCTGCCAAAAACATACGCACTGATGCGCGCAGATTCAGTCGCCATGGCCATAGCGCCGATCATCCAGTTTCTGATTTTCATTTTTGCGCCCATCCTGTTTATCGTGTCGCTCATTTTGCGCGTGACCCTGAAGCTTATGAAAACGCAGCAGCCCAACAGCGATGCGGCCGAACAGGAATTGCGCGGCGCCATTGAACTGCACGAAACGGATGATGTGGGCCCGGGCCAGAACAGCAAGCGCGCCATGCTGCATTCTATTCTTGACCTCGCGGATGTTGAAGTCGGCGATATTATGACCCACCGCAAGACGGTCGAGACGGTCGATATCAGCCAGCCGATCAGCGTGATGATTGATCAGGTGCTCGATAACGCCTATTCCCGCCTGCCGGTGTACCGTGATGACCCTGACAATATTGTCGGCATCCTACACGCCAAGGCATTGCTGCGCGAAATATCGCTGGTGAATGGCGACTTTTCGCTTATCGACATTACCAAGCTTTTATCGGACCCGTGGTTCATCCCCGAGACGACAATCCTGTTCGACCAGTTGCAGGCCTTCCGTGAACGCAAGGAACACTTCGCGATTGTGGTTGATGAATATGGTGGCTTCAAAGGTATCGTCACGCTGGAAGACATTCTGGAAGAAATTGTGGGCGATATTGAAGACGAGCACGATGTCAGCGTGCCGGGCCTGCGCGCACAGCCTAACGGCTCGTTCATCGTGGATGGCACAGTGACCATCCGCGACCTTAACCGCGCTTTGGGCTGGGAATTGCCGGACGCCCATTATTCGACCGTGGCGGGGCTTATTCTGCATGAATCAAAGCGTATTCCGGCGGTCGGGCAGAACTTCACGTTCTATGGCCACCGCTTCAAAATTCTGAAGCGGCAGCGCAACCAGATTACGCTGATCCGCATTGCGGAAGATTTGCCAGCCGCGAAAGCTGGGTAACTACATTCTCACGGGGTAACCAATTTCCAGTGTCCGGCTGGCCGGCAGGTGGAAACGGTCAACCGCGCGTTCAGCCGTGGCGGCCAGAAAGCCGAACAGGATGTTCATAAAGTCTGACGGTGTACGCGGATCCGGCGGCACGATGACACGTTCATGCCCGATAATGTACAAGGTTTCGTCCGTATGGATACCAAGGTCGGTCAACACTGGCCCGATGGTTGCCGGAATATTGATGTTCTGCATATAGCCGTAGCGGATTTCAATTTTCACTACCTGATCATCGATTTTCGTCATCGTCAGGCGTTCGCTGATATCGACGCGCGGGCGCGATGATATGCGGATCGAGAGAATGACCACGCGGTCGAATTTCATATGCAGCATATTCGTCAGGCGTTCCAGCGGTACAGGCGCCATGGTGCCCGTGCGCGAGAAGAACACCCCTACCTTATGCACATGCGCCAGCGGCGCGCCTACCGTACGGGCGGCGAAATCCTCAATCGGTTCGGTATAGCCCATATGCCGTTCGATCAGTTTCTCGATGCCGCGATGCCAGCTCATCATGGCCGTGAGCACACATGCCCCCATGAGCAACGGCAGCCAGCCGCCATCAAGCACTTTCATGAGGTTGGTTGATACATAAGCAAGATCAAGCGCAATAAAAATGGCGCAAACAAACATAATTGCCAGTTTCGGCCATTTGGATTTCTGCCACATCCATACACTGAACAGAATGGTGGTTGTCAGCATCGCAAAGGCGACTGCAATACCGTAGGCCGATGCCAGCTGGCTGGATGACGGGAACAGCACAACCACCCCCAGTGTGACGGCCATGAGCGCCATGTTGAGGCGCGGAATGAAGATATGCTGGCTGTTGCGTTCAGAGGTACCTTTGACGCGCATCGGCGGGAAGTAGCCTACCTCGATTGTCTGGCGGGAAATGGCGAATGCTCCGGTAATCATGGCCTGCGAGGCCACGATGGTGGCCAGTGTGGCCAACCCCAGAAGCGGGATGCCAAACCATTGCGGAGCCAGTTCAAAGAAAGGGTTTTCAACAACGCCACCGCGCGACAGCGTTAGCGCCCCCTGCCCGAAATAGTTCAGCACAAGGCCCGGCATGACTACGGTAAACCATGACACGCGGATAACACCGCGCCCGAAATGCCCCATATCGGCAAACAGCGCTTCACCGCCTGTCACTGCCAAAAAGGCGGAGCCAATAATAGCGGCTGCCAACCCCGGATGCAGCGAGAGCAGGTTGATGGCGTAATAAGGGTTGAGCGCCGTTAGCACCTGCGGCTGCTGTATAATCTGATGAATCCCCATAAGACCCAGTACGATAAACCAGATCAGCATGATGGGGCCGTAAACCCAGCCGATTTTATCGGTACCGAAACGCTGCGACATGAAAATGCCGATGAGGATGATAAAGGTCAGCTGTACGATCCAATTCTCAAGGCTGGGAGCAACCACGCTGATACCTTCCATGGCAGATAACACGGAAATGGCAGGTGTAATAACACCATCGCCAAACAGCATGGCGGCACCACTTAAACCTATGAGCAGCAGCACAGCCTTGTAGCCGCCCTTATGTTTATGAAGGCGCAGGCCGGTAATAAGAGCCAGCACGCCGCCCTCGCCTTCGTTATCAGCCTTTAAAATGAAGATCAGGTATTTGATGGAAATCGTGATCGTCAATGCCCAGAAAATGAGCGAGAGGACACCGAAAACACCGTCCTGAAGGTCAACACCACCTTGGGTTGCCACCTTGAAAGATTCCTTGAAGGCATAAAGCGGGCTTGTGCCGATATCGCCATAAACAATGCCAAGAGCGCCGACAACAGCAGCGGTCCGGATAGGATGGTTCATATGTGCCGCATGGGCTTTTGGTGAATTCACGAAGGGACCCTTTTGAAATTGGACCCTGATTCTATGCGGATTTACGCAAACGCGCAAACTGCGCCACATCATCGTCAAACAAATCAGCCAGTTCGGCCATCATGGTCGGCCCCAGCTCCTCGACATCACGGATGGTCACGGCACGCTTGTAATAGCGTGTCACGTCATGACCGATGCCGATGGCACAAAGTTCAACGAAGCCGCGCTTATCGACCCAGTCGATGGTACGCAGCAGGTCTTGTTCCAAATAGCCTGAATTATTGGCCGACAGGGTTGAATCATCAACCGGTGCTCCATCGGAAATAACCATCAGAATTTTGCGCTTTTCGGGTCGGCGGGCCAGACGCGCGTGTGCCCATATCAGCGCCTCGCCATCAATATTTTCCTTGAGCAGCCCTTCCTTGAGCATAATGCCAATATTGGGGCGGGCGCGCCGCCACGGCGCATCGGCCGCCTTGTAAATAATATGCCGCAAATCGTTCAGGCGGCCGGGGGCGGCCGGCCTGTTTGCAGCCATCCAGGCGTCACGCGATTTACCGCCCTTCCATGCCGTTGTGGTGAAGCCCAAGACCTCGACCTTCACGCCGCAGCGTTCCAACGTTTGCGCCAGAATATCGGTCGATAATGCAGCAATGGTAATAGGCCGTCCACGCATGGAGCCTGAATTATCGATCAGCAGCGTCACCACTGTGTCGCGGAATTCGGTATCTTTTTCAATTTTGAACGACAGCGGCGAGCCGGGAGTGGAGACCACGCGCGCCAACCTTGCGGGGTCCAGTATCCCCTCATCGACATCAAACAGCCAGTGGCGCTGCTGCTGGGCCATCAGGCGGCGTTGCAGGCGGTTGGCAAGCTTGCGGATGACGACCTGCAGGGGTTGCAATTGTGTATCAAGCGTTGCGCGCAGGCGTTGGCGTTCGGGGCCGTCGGCCAGATCTTCCGCGTCGATTTCCTCGTCATACTGAGTAGTGAAAGGTTTATAAACCAGCGCACGGTCCAGCGGGCCTGACAGATCGTTCGGACGCTGCGACACGCCCGGCTTTTCAGACCCGCGCGTTTCGGTGGCACCTTCGCCATCGGCGTCAGCGCCCATTTCACCATCGGCTGACGCGCCTTCAACGTCACCGGCGTTTTCGCCTTCCGCCGTTTCATCGCCATCGGTATCGCCTGCTTCGGCCTTTGTACCGGCTTCGCGCTGGCCTTTACCATTCCCCTGCCCGTCACCCGTGCCTTCACCGTCGCCTTCTTCTTCGGGGTCGTCACGACCGGGGTCGATGTCCAGCGCGCGGATCATTTTGTAAGCGAAGCGCGCAAATTCAGACTGATCATCGAGCTTGCCCGATAATTTTTGAAGCCCGTCATCGCCCAGCCGCTGAGCTACCCAATGGCGCCATTGTTTGGCAGCAGTGGCGGCAGCAGGCAATAACTCAGCGCCTTCCAGCCCTTCAACGGCTAGCGCGTATAGGCCATCTTCCAGAGTTGCTGCTGTCGGGTTTTCAGGGTTGCCGTAACCTTTACGTTTGCATTGGCTTTCAAGAGCCTGCAGCAAATTGGCCGCCACGCCGCGGGCATCGTGCGCGCCCAAGGCTTCGACGCGCACCTGTTCAAGCAGGTCAAAAATGCCACGGGCGCGCGGGTCGGTCGGCGATAGATGTGCGTGTTTTTTGGGGTCGTGGTGCAATAAATTGAGGGCGGCGGCATCGGCCGCGCCGCGCAATTCACCGCGGGCTTCGAGGTCCAGTTTTGTGGCCGGCAATGGCAGTCGTGCGGTTTTACGCGGGCCGATACGCTGCACGCGCTGCGGGCCTGTTACCATTGATGTGGGCACAGGGCCGTAAGTGGTATCGAGCGTTTCAGGCGTTTCGCCCGCCATGGCGCGGAGCGCGGCGGATGTTACCTGCCTGAAAAGGTCGCCCTTGCTGTTATTGTCCATCGCTTGGCATCAACTCGACGCCGAAAGCGCGCTGGTAATATTCGGCCACCACAGGGCGTTCAAGTTCGTCGCATTTGTTGAGGAAGGTAAGCTTGAATGCCTGTTCACGGTCGCCGAAAATAGCGGCGTTTTCAGCCCATGCCAGCACGGTGCGGGGTGACATAAGGGTTGAAAGGTCACCCGCACGGAAGCCCGCGCGCGTGAGTTCGGCTACCTGCACCATGGCGCGAATTTCGTCTTTATCGAGGGCTGGATATTTTTTAGCGACGATCGCCATTTCCTGTTCAAGACCCAGATAAGAGAGCGTGACCACGATATTCCAGCGGTCCATCTGGCCTTGGTTGATCTGCTGCGTGCCGTGGTACAGGCCAGTGGTGTCGCCAAGGCCAATCGTGTTGGCAGTGGCAAACAGACGGAAAGACGCATGCGGGCGGATCACGCGATTTTGCTCGAGCAATGTCAGTTTCCCCTCGGCTTCCAGTACGCGCTGGATGACGAACATGACGTCAGGGCGGCCAGCATCGTATTCGTCAAACACAAGCGCCACAGGGTGTTGCAGTGACCATGGCAGCAAACCTTCCTTGTATTCGGTCACCTGCTTGCCGTCTTTGAGCACGATCGCGTCCTTGCCGATGAGGTCAACGCGGGAGATATGGCTATCGAGGTTAATCCGCACGCACGGCCAGTTGAGACGCGCTGCCACCTGTTCGATATGTGTTGATTTACCGGTGCCATGCAGGCCCTGAATAAGCACGCGGCGGTTATACATGAAGCCCGCCAGAATGGCGCGCGTGGTATCAGGGTCGAAATGGTAGGCATCATCAATCTGCGGCACGAATTCAGATGCCTCGGCAAAGCCTTTGACAGGCCACGGGCAATCAAAACCGAAAACCTTTTTGGTATCGATGACCATGTCTGGCACGGCAGTCTGGGATGTGGGGGTGGTGGATGCAGCGGTCTGTTTCATCCCTGAAACTTAGGACGTAGAAAGCCGCATGTCTATGCCCGTTTAATGCGTTCAGACGCCACGCAAGCTTCGCGCGGGTTAACCGCGCGGGTCGGCAATCGCCACCCGAAAACTACGTTTTCGCAACGACCGATTCGTAGCGGTCGTGGGCGGCCTTGAGGATGGTATAGGCCATGTTGACGCGCTTGACGATTTCCTCGGCCTCCATGTCACCCGGGTTACGATCGGGGTGGTGGGCCTTCATCAGCGTGCGGTAACGTTCCTTGATTTTATCGTAACTGACGGGCGGGGTCAGGCCCATGATTTCAAGGGCTTCGCGTTCGGGCGTGGGGTCAGCCGGCAGGCCTTGGCCGCGCCGGTTATCGGCGCGTTCGCGTTCCCGCTTGGGCTGGGGGTCTTCGTCAAAGTCGCGGTAGCCATTGGCGCGGGCACGCAGCGTGTCTTCCCAGCCGGGGGCGGAGGTGTATATCCAGGTCGGCCTGTCGCCGAACATGCTTTCGCGGATGGAATTTTCAATATCGGCCTGGCTCATGCCGTCGAAAAAGTCCCACGCGGCGTTGTATTCCTTGATGTGGTCGGCACAAAAACAATAATACTCGCGCAGACCCCTGTCTTTCGGGGCGCGGAATTCACCCATGTGGCGGCAACCCCGCATATCGCAGGGGCGTATTTCGCCCCGGGCGGATTTGCGTTCTTCCGCAAATTCGGGCGATTTTTCCTTTAACTTGACGCGTTTTATAGACATTACCTTCCATTATCTCGCGCTTCAGGTATTTTGGGCAAATGGATATGATGCCCTTAGCCGATAAAATCAAAGAAAAACTAGCTCCCCTTGATGCTAGCCATCTGGACATTATGGATGACAGCGGAAAACACGCCGGCCATGTGGGCAACCCCGACGGGCGTGGCGAGACCCATTTCATCCTCAAAGTCACATCGGCGGCCTTTAGCGGCAAAAGTAGGCTGGAACGCCAGCGCATGGTCATCGAACTGGTGGCACCGCTGTGGGAAAACACAACCCTCCATGCACTATCCATCAATGCCCGTTCGCCGGATGACGCAGCCCCTGCCGCATAGCCGCCGTATCGCTTGAAGCTATACCCCCCGCAGGATATAATGGTTAAGCGTGCGATTCACCGTACGTTTCCATAGTGATTTGACCTATTTTTAACCCGCCGCATGACACGATTGCCCCATAGCCAGAGGAAGGCTGTGATGCCATCAGGAGAACCCTGCAAATGCTGAAAATAATTGGCCTCGTTGGCATCATTCTCTGCACATTCGGCGGCTTCCTGATCGCTGGCGGCAGCGTTGAGATCATTACCCATGTTATTCTGCACGCCCTGCCCGGCGAGGGTCTGACCATTATGGGCTGCGCCTTATGCGCCTTTATGATCGCCAACAGTACTGGCGTCATCAAAGAGACCATCCATTACCTGAAGCTGATTACCAAGCCTGAAGCCCACAGCAAAGACGACTATCTTGAATTGTTGGGCATGCTTTATCTGGTGTTCCGTACATCAAAGCAAAAAGGCTGGCTGGCTCTTGAAGCCCACATTGAAAACCCGCATGACAGCGACATTTTCAAACAGTTTCCATCGTTCTACAATAACCATCACGCCAGCACCTTTTTGTGCGATTACTTACGCATCATCTCGCTCGGTAACGATAACGCGATGAACCTTGAAACATTGATGGAGCAGGAGATCGAAACCATTTCGACTGAACGCCGCCACCCCGGCCACGCCGTACAAACCATGGCCGACGGTATTCCCGCGCTTGGTATCGTGGCCGCCGTGCTTGGTATCATCAAAACGATGGGCTCGATCACCGAGCCGCCAGAAGTTCTGGGCGAAATGATCGGCGGCGCGCTGGTTGGTACGTTCCTCGGAGTGTGGATTTCATATGGTTACATCTCGCCCATCGCCAGCGCCATCAATTCGCGCGTGGAATCGGAACTGAAATATTACACCTGCATCAAGGTGGCCGTTATTGCATTGCTGCAAGGCTGCGCCCCGCAAGTGGCGGTTGAATTCGCCCGCAAGACATTGCACCACGAAGCCCAACCAAGCTTCCTTGAAGTCGAAGAAGCCACCAACAAGGCAACATCCGGCGCTGCTGCACCGGCAGCTTCCTAAGGCGCACGCGTCATGGCCGGCGGCAAAAAGGACGAAAAGGAAAAGCTGGCGCCCATCGTCATCAAGCGCATCAAAAAAAGTGGCGGTGGCCACCATGGTGGTGCGTGGAAAGTGGCTTATGCCGACTTCGTAACCGCCATGATGGCGTTCTTCCTGCTTCTGTGGCTTTTGAACGTCACGACCGAAGACCAGAAAAACGCCATCTCCAACTATTTCGACCCGAGCCACCCGATGGTGTCGGATTCCGTGAGTGGCGCCGGCGGTATTATGGGCGGGCAGACCATCACAGTGGATGGTGCCATGGTATCCACCCAGCAGCCGATTGTGCACCAAGACCCGCCTGATACCACCACACGCGGCGAGCTTCAGGGTTCAACGGAAGGCCAAGACGACCCCGACTACGTCAAGAATGCATCTGAACAACAACTGGAAGCAGAGCTGCGTAAAAAGGAAGATGCGCGCTTCCAGCAGGCAGCCGATAAACTGAAGGCTGAAATTGCGAATTCCCCCGAACTTAAAGCCATGGCCGACAACCTGCTGATCGACATTACGCCGGAAGGCCTGCGTATCCAGATTGTCGATGATAAAGGCCGCTCGATGTTTCCGTCCGGCAGCGCCAAAATGTACGACTTCATGCGCCAGATATTGCTCAAGGTCACGATTGCCATCAAGCCGCTGCCTAATCAGGTGTCCGTGCGCGGCCATACGGATTCCAACCGCTATAAAGACCCAAAAGCCTATGATAACTGGAACCTTTCATCGGACCGCGCGCAGGCCAGCCGCCGCGTGATGGTAGAAGGCGGCCTGCCCGAGACGCGCGTTGAAAACGTGATGGGCCGAGCCGACCGCGACGCCCTTGATAAAGACCCCGCCTCGCCACGCAACCGCCGTATCAGTATTATTCTGCTGCGTGACCGCCTGATCCATAAGCCGGATGCTGCCAAGAAGCCCGGCCTGTATGCACCCACAACAAAAGCCGAAAGCGAACAGAAACCAAAGCCAACCACAGGCCTGACCATTGTTGATGATACCGCCACGCAAGGGTCGGCAGCCCCTGCACATAAAACACCCGCATGGAACGGTCATGGCCGTGCCGCTACCCCCGATGAACCACCGATGACGCCATTGCCCACGACGCCGTCATCAGGCAGCAGCATCAGCCCGCAGCCGCGTACGATGTATTTCGATACCGACAAGGAAGCCAAACCGGCATCGGATACGTTGTATGAAGGGCCGACACAGTCGCCATATACGACAACTAACAAACCGCCCACCATCCGCACGCCGGCCTTCAAACTGCCTTCCAATCACAAGGATGATGCAGGCGATACAGAACCTGCAACACCTAAAGCCACCTCTGAGCCTTCTGAAGCAGGCACTCCAAAATCGAGCGTCACCTTCGATGAAACAGGCACGGCCCATGTGCCGATTACACCGGGCAATGCTGGCGACACGCCGAATAGCAGCAAATCCCTGACATTCCCGTAACTATTAACCATAATGTTGACGCATACGCCCGGATGCTTTTAGTATCGCTCGATGCGCGATGAAAGCCCTCTTGATGTTACTGTCCACGCGTCGCAACCCTGCGGCGTTCTGGGCCTGCGCCGCGCACAATCCCAGACTATCCGCATCCGCGAACCATTTGCCCGCGTGAGTGCCGAGACCTATAAGCAGGATCAGGCCTTAGCCGCGTTCTTTCTGGGCATCGGCACTTACCCAACATCGCAGGGCTTTAACCAGAAGGCCTGCCCCAGTTGCCATGCGTGCCTGCCATCACGCCTTGTGCTGGCCGATTTCAAAGAGACACGCGAGCTGCGGCAGATACGCCGCAAGAACAGCGATATTGACCTGACCTTGCAGCATGGCCTGCCCGCCCTTCTGCGCGAGCGTGTGCCGACCGATATTGTGCGGTTATTCAATTACTACCAGCGCTCACGCTTCAGAAGCACGCAGCCCCTCATGCAAAGCTATCGCCAGTTGCACAGCTATTACGGCTATGCGGGGCTGGATGCTTACAGCGTGATCGCGCGCGACCAGGAAACAGGGAGGCTGGCCGGGTGCATCGTATTGCACAAGGCAGAAAACGTGGCTTACGCCACAACCCATTTTTATGACCCCGCTTTACGCGCGCAAGGTATCGGGCATCATCTTGTACTGGGTGCGATTGACGCCACGAAAGCGATGGGCGTGAACATGCTGTATCTGGGTGACTGGACACCCGAGCCATCGGGCCTGAGCTGGAAGGCCAAATATAGCCCGCTCGAGCTGTATATCGACAGCAAATGGCAAATGCACGACAAGGCCGATATCGAAGCCCTGCGCCCCAAGGGCCGCGCGCCCTACCCCATCCAGCGCCGCCTGATTATTGCAGCATGAGCGCGGGGCTTGAAAAACTATGGAAGCTCAAGGCCGCAGATGCTGCCGCCTGCAGCTATATCGAAGGGCAAACCAAGCATGATATACGGCTGGCCTTCAAAGAAGGCGTGGATGCCATTGAAATGCTGCATGTAGCCGAAGGCGCATTCGATGCAGGTTTTGGTTATGACGGATCAAGCACGCTTACAACCAACGCCTGCAAATCATGCGATGCGTGCAAACCCATCCGCTACCCCGTGGCCGATTTCAAACGCTCACGCTCGCAGGAAGCGTTGTGGAAACGCCTGCCCCTGCGCAATGTTGCAACATCGTATAAATTCAATTCCCGCGCGCAGATTGATGAACACACGGATGTAGCGGGACGCTACTTTGCCGAACGCTTCCCTGCCGACCACGCAGCACTGGCCCCCGAGCAACGCCTGAAAGCGCCATGGATGCTGAGCCCCGGCCTGCCCATACAGGTGATGGAATTGCGTACGATTGATTACAAACTGGTGGGTGCATCCATCAACACGGAAACTGAAAACAGCATCTTCGGCATTTACTATTATTACGACCCGACGATGATGGATATTCAGCCTGGTAAACAGATTGTTCTGACCCTGCTGGATGAAGCCGCGCGCATGGGCAAAGACTATGTGTATGTGGGGCCGTGGGTGCGCCAGAACCGCAGCCTCGCGATCAAGACGCAGTTCATGCCGTATGAGATGTTACACCAAGGGCGCTGGCAGCGCTTTGATACGTCACAGCCGGTTTTAGGCGGCCTTACGCCTTAAAGCGGTTATCGCGGCGGAAGCCTTCAGGCGGTAATTTGCCCTGTGAAGCACGCGCGCCCAGCCATAATTTGGCATTGGCCGTTTTCTTGGACCCGCGGCCATCAATGAACGGCAGACCTTCCGCCATCGCAAACGTCACGGCATCAACCAATGTCGCGCCCTTGTATTTTTGCAAGGTGACTCCTTTGCCGCGCGTCATTTCAGGCACTTCAGCCAGCGGGAATACAACCAGTTTGCGGTTGGACCCAATGGTCGCCATGTGCGTGTGGTTCGCAGCAATCGGCAGCACCACATTGGCTTTGCTGCCTTCTTCAACGTTTAGAATAATCTTGCCGTTTTTGGTCTGCGCCATGCAATCAGCGGCCTTCACAATAAAGCCGCGGCCATCGGTACCGGCCACCAGATAACGATCATTCTCGTTATAGATATACATGCACAAAACATCATCTGCCGCAGGCAGGTCAACCATCAGGCGCACCGGCTCGCCAAAGCCGCGGCCAGATGGCAGCTTATCGGCACCCAGCGTGTAGCTGCGGCCGTTGCTTGCAAATACCAACAGCTTGTCGGTTGTCTGGCATTGCATGACGAAGCGGCTTTCATCGCCGTCCTTGTATTTGAAATCATCAGGGTTGAGGCCGTGGCCTTTCATCGCCCTGATCCAGCCCTGCGCGGAGCAGACGATGGTCACCGGCTCCTTCTCGATAAACTCCTCGGCCGAGACAACGGTAATCTGCGAAGGCTTGCCCATTTTGGTGCGGCGTTTGCCCAAGGCCGTGTCTTTGCCGAATTGTTTACCCAGCGCCTGTATCTGTTTCTTGATGACAGTCCATTGGCGGCGTTCGGACCCCAGCAGGGCTTCGAGCCCCTCTTTTTCCTTGAGCAGGCCGTTATGTTCGGTGCGGATTTCCATTTCCTCGAGTTTGCGCAAACTACGCAAACGCATATTGAGAATGGCATCGGCCTGAACATCGTTCAGCTTGAAGGCCTTCATCAGTTTTTCTTTAGGCTCGTCTTCGGTGCGGATGATCTTGATGACCTTATCAAGGTTCAGATACGCAATGAGGTAGCCTGCAAGAATTTCGAGGCGGTGGTCAACAATGCCCAAGCGGTTTTTGGACCGGCGCTGTAGCACTTCCTGACGGTGGTTAAGGAAGCATTGCAATACTTCCTTGATGTTCATGACACGCGGGCTGCGGCCGCCTTCAAGCACGTTCATGTTGAGCGAGAAGCGTACTTCAAGGTCGGTCGCGCGGAACATCTGTTCCATCAAAAGCGCGGCTTCGATGTTGCGTGATTTGGGCACAAGCACGAGGCGCACGTCTTCGGCGGATTCATCGCGCACATCGTCAAGAAGCGTCAGTTTTTTGTCGCCCAGCATTTTGGCGATATCTTCAACCAGCTTGGCCTTCTGCACCTGATAGGGCATTTCGGTCACGACGATCTGGTAGGCACCGCCTTTTATATCTTCCTGCTCCCAGCGTGCGCGCAGGCGGAACGAACCGCGGCCCTTGGTGTAGGCCTCGACAATCGCCGATTTTTCTTCAACCAGAATACCGCCGGTCGGGAAATCTGGCCCGGGCACCATTTTGACAATTTCGGCAATCGTCGGGTCGCCGTCGATCATCGCTTCCATGGCGTCGCACAGTTCAGCGACGTTGTGGGGCGGAATGTTGGTGGCCATACCGACCGCAATACCGCTTGAGCCGTTGGCCAGAAGGTTGGGGAAGCCAGCAGGCATCACAATCGGTTCAGCCGTTTCGCCGTCGTACGTGGGTCTGAAATCGACAGCGTCTTCATCAAGGCCGTCCATCAGCAATTCGGCAACCGGCGTCAAACGCGCTTCGGTGTATCGCATGGCAGCGGCGTTATCGCCGTCAATGTTACCGAAGTTCCCCTGACCATCGACCAGCGGATAGCGGACCGCAAATTCCTGCGCCAAACGCACCAGCGCGTCATAGACCGACTGGTCGCCGTGCGGGTGGAATTTACCGATGACGTCACCGACCACGCGAGCCGATTTTTTAGGGCCGAGTGTGGATTTCAAATTCAACTGGTGCATCGCGAACAGCAGGCGGCGATGCACGGGTTTCAAACCATCGCGCACATCAGGCAGCGAGCGCGACATGATGGTTGAAAGCGCGTATGCCAGATATTTTTCTGACAGAATATCGACCATCGGCTGCTCAACAATGCTGCCGATATTTGTGGATGCGGGCGGTGTTTTCTTGCTCATGGTCTCGATTGTTTAGCGGGAAAGGCGCAGAAAACCAACAGAAAATTATGGTTGTTCCGCAAAAAACGACAGGAGGCGCAAACGCGCTTCCGGCAAGGTGTGGCTTGTATGGGCAAACAAACGGTGTTCAAGGAAGCGGCCGGAGAGTTTAAGCCCTGCCAGTACGTCCGCCGTGCACACCCCCTCGCCGCCTCTTAAAAAGGCAGGCAGGGGGAAAAGTTTGTCCTTATAAGGCCCTGCGGCCTCGAGGCTCACGGCGCCGCCGCTTTTGGGGCTGACATAATGCAAATCATCAGTCACGCCCGTGACCACGCATTTGGATAAATCCAGCCCGAAGCCCAGTTCACGCAAGACCGCTAATTCCCACAGCACAAGCGTCGCGCCCCATATATCGCGGTCATGGCCCAGAACATCCAGAAACGCGGCGGTGCCTGCGTACAGGGCCGGGTGCAATTCGCGCTCGGGCAACACCTTGTCCAGAATGCTGCAAACAGCCTGCAAAGCCGCCAAAGACGCGGCATCATCCAGCCATGCGGGCGAACCGCCGCGCGCTTCCTCGATGCTAAAACTGCCCAATTGGTCGTGGCTGCGGGCATTCCATTCCACGTCAACGGTAGCGCCGGGTTGAAGGCCTGCGCGCAGGCGCGCGCTTGAATGGCCGCCATGCACATAACCTGCGTGCCTGCCGTGGTTTTCGGTTAGTAAAGTCACCACCGCCCCGCCCTCGCCATGCGGGCGGACGGCTATGACGATACCCGTGTCATTCCAGCGTTCCATGGCAGCCATATTGGACGATTCGAACGCATTTCCTGCATTAGCGCGGCTTTCTTTTTATAATTAGCTAAGCTAGACTTAGCTGGACTAATAATAACGGGGCTATCATGACCAATATCAACATCCACGAAGCCAAGACGACTCTTTCAAAACTGGTGGCTGCGGTTGAAGGCGGCGGCGACATTACGTTGTGCCGTGCTGGCAAGGCGGTTGTACGCATCACCCCCCTGCCAGCCGCACCGCGCAAAATAATTGGCGGGCTGCTGCGCGGGCAAATCTGGCTGGCAGACGACTTCGATAAAACTGACAACACAGAAGCCGCATTATTTGATATCGGAGCACGGCCATGAGCGGTTATTTACTGGATACAAAGGCATTTTTGAGTATTCTTGATGATATTTCACGCCTTTCTGAGGCCGCTCAGGCGGTTTTACCCCGTGAAAACACCCGTTTTTATGTGAGCGCGGCCAGTTTTTTTGAAATTACGGTCAAAAAAGCCCTTAAAAAGATCAAAATACCTGATAATTTGCTAGAGATTGCTACGGCCAGCGGGTTTGACGTACTGGCCATTACCCCCGAGCATGCATGGAAAGCGGGCCGCCTACCCTTCCATCATACCGACCCTTATGACCGTTTGTTAATTTCGCAGGCCAAGATTGAGGGTTTGACGCTCATCACGCACGACCCTATCTTTGCCCAATACAACATACCGATTTTACAGGCCTGATTTCATGATTCCTGCGCGCCCTTTCTTCCTGATCCGCCACGGGGAAACCGTGATGAACGCCCTTAAACGCTGCTGTGGCGGCGGGGTGGACACAACCCTGAACAAGGACGGGCGCGCGCAAGCAGAATCGGCCGCGCATGTACTTCAATCGTTACCTGAGAAGCCCACGCTGATTATAAACTCAGGCATGAGCAGAACGCGTGAGACCACTGAAATTGTTAATCAATTTATCAATTTGCCTGTACTGGAAGATAACGAGCTGCGTGAGCATATGATGGGCGAATGGGAAAACGCCCCATGGGAAGACATCATGCCCCATTTGCGGGCCGGCACGAAACCCGTGGGTGGCGAAAGCTCAGACGAATATGCGGCCCGCGTGCGTGGGGCGTTAACACGCAACCTTAACAAGCATCCGTCAGAACGTATTTTGTTCGTGGCCCATGGCGGCACCTTCCATTCCTTCATGCGGATCCACGGCATGGGACGGCATATTTTCATCCCGAATGCGACGCTGCACCGATTCGCACCAGAACCCGCGCACGAGAAAATGCCATGGCGCGTCGACATGATTCGCTGGACCCAAGGCGGGCCGCACACGGCCCCCGCCCCCATTTGCCCGTCGCAGCCGGAGCCGGATATCGAAACGCGCTAAGCCGCCCCGTTCGATACGGCATGAAAAAGCCCGCCGAAATGGCGGGCCTGTTTCAATGCGTCATACGCTTTATATATTATGCGACCCAGTGGCGGATATCGCCGGTATCGACATGCACGAATTCGCGGTTCGGGTAGTAGCCGACGCCACCTGCCTGAATGCCCATCGCCACTTCACGAACTTGCCCTGCCGTACGACCCGGTACACGAATATCAGCTGCCTGACCTTTCATGTGGTAGGAGTTGCGGGCCACGTTGGCCGAAATACGGCGCAGCATGGCGTTGGTGGAAGGTGAGCGGTAGCCGGATAGAACGGTCAACGGTTCGGCGCAGGCGCAGCGTTTCTGCAGCTTTGCGAGCACATCGATCAAGCGCGGGTCGATCGGGTGAAGGTCGTTGTTGTAATGGTCGCGCATGATGTGGTTGATCTGGCGGAAAGCGCGGGGCACGTAGTAACCACCGACGCGATAGACACCGTTGAATGTTTCGCCAGTGTGGGCGTTTTTAATGGAAATGGAATAACCAATGGTTTCACGGGCGCTTGCGGGCAGAATGTTGGCAAAGCCAGCAGCGATACCGGCCAAACCGGCCAGACCCATTTTTAAAACCTTGCGGCGCATTAATAAGTTTTTCATCACGCAAATCTCTTGCTAGTTGAACAAATCAGTTTTGTCTTAACGTTCATCAATTTGTTGATTGGGTTAGAACTGGGTCCCTGTGGTGAGCTTCCTGGAGGTCGGGATTAAATATATCCGTCACTCGATCTAGAATCTTCTGGGCGTTCCTTTGAGTTGTTAACGCATGTTTAACCAAGCCATCGTACCTTGATATATCGAGTCCGTAAACATCGGAACCAAGAACAACTTGGTCGCGACTATCGAGCCATGCCGTCACATAGTCAAGATAAATTGGCATTTTCTTTTCCATAACCACATCAACGGTCCGCCCCGCTTTCAATATATCGGCGGTTTTCTGCGTGTTCCAGCCGCTTTTGTGGTTGAGGATAAACGTGGTTAATGCGGCCGGGTCGGAAACGCGCACACAACCGGAGCTCTGGGCGCGCATCGATGCCTCGAAAAGCTCGGGTTTGTTGGTGTCGTGGAGGTAGATATCGTACGGATTCTCCATGATTACGCGATAACGGCCCAGCGGGTTGCCATCCCCTGCCGGACGCCAGAAACGAATCTGCGAAAGCTCTTTCGGGGTCATCTGCGACCAGTCAACGCCGGTCGGGTCCACGTTTTTGCCTTCATGCACTACCTTAACGCCGTTGTGATCGCGCAGTAATTTCGCGGGGTCCTTCACAAGTTGCGGTAGAAAATCCTCGCGCTTGATTGTGTCCGGCACATTCCATGTCGGGTTTAAACGCACGCCTGAAATCTCGGTCCGGAAACTGATGGTCTGGCGGCGGGGCTGGCCGACAATAACCTTCATTCCCAAAGATTCCTTGCCGTTATCGAATGCCGTCAGCCAGAAGCGCGCGATGGAAACCTCGATACGCGTATCCTCGCGGGTGCGGCGATGCGGCTCGCGCAGGCGCTGCATATTGGCGATGATCTGGCGGCGTTCGGATGCCGCATCACGGTTCAGAACCTTCAGCGTTTCAGGCCCGATCGAACCGTCGCTTTTAAGGCCATGCTCGCCCTGAAAGGTGGCTACGGCCTTGGCCAGGCTTTCGTCATACGCATCTTCGTTATTGCCCTGTTTGATGGCTTCGGCGCCGTAATCAGCCATGCGCGCACGCAGGGCTTTAACGCCAGAACTGACCATGCCAGGCTTGAAATAGGTTTTACCGAAGCTGATGGGCTGCCTGACCGTGGCAGGATCTGGTTTTGCTTCCTGCGCGTTCAGCACGGCCAGCCGTGTTTTGAGGGCATTATATAAAGGCTGTTCAGGGGCCAAAGCCCGCAGATTGCCGTCGGTGTCACCGTTCACCAAAGCCTCCAGTGTAGTGGCATCAATCGTGCGGCCTGCAAGGTCAGAGGCGTATTGCAAAAGGTTATACGTCCAGAGCACTTCAAGTTTTTGCCAGCCTGCAGCATCGGCCGGCACCGCACCATCCAGCACCTTGCGCATCGCGGCCACGCCGTAGGTTTCAGGGTCAATGCCGTGATTGACGGCCCCTGCCAGAATGGCAGGCAGCGCCCTGCCCTTGGCGCTGAGTTGCGCGTCATCGGTCCAGACAGGTTTGAAATCACGCGCGGCATAAAAAACGTGCAGCGTATCAACCAGCTTGTCGGCCGCTTTCAGCGGTTTAGATGGTGTCGCGATAGTGGGTGCGGGCAGATTTTGAGGGGCAGGCGGAACTGCGTCCTGCGCGCTGACAAACGAAGCCGTCAGCATGGTACCTATAAGCAGGATAGCGGGCAGAATACGCTTCATAGGCGGCGCTGCTTTTCCTGATACTGGCGGGCTTTTTCAAGCGCGTTTCTAAATGAAATGGGGTCAGCCATAGGGGGCAATACAATCTCGCCAATGCCCATGCCGCGCACCATTACGGTGCCGTAATTGAGAATACGGCCGAGGATGGACTGAACGACATGCACGCTTTCAATACGATCGACCGACATTTCGTCAACGTTACGGGCGATAATACCCTCCTTCAAAATCAGGCGGGAGCTTGTGACCGCAATTTCGGTCGTCAGGCGCACGACCATCATGTGCGCAAACAGGAACACGCCGAGCAAAAGCACCGCAAAGGCCGCCACCCGGAAATAGATATTAAGGTCGCGCATAATCGCCACGTACCCGCCAGCCTGCGCCACCACCATATGCCATGCCTGATTATACAAATGGTCAGGCAGGCTGGGGTAACGAACGCCGACAGCGTGATGGATATTCCATGCCGTACCGGCGGCTATAATGGCCCCACACAGGATGAACCCAAGGATGATCCAGAACCACGCACCGACAAAATAGACCCAGTGAAAGCGGCCGACGATGACCACTTTTTCATTACCGGTGAGGGATTCTTCAACGTAGTCCATCAGTCGCCCAGACAAATGCCAAGGGCACGTGCCGTATGGACAAGAGACGATTTGATGTCGATCTGCTGGTTGGCGGCAATCGCGTCTTCGATCGGCACATCGATGACCGAACGGTTCATCCAGGCGACCATACGGTCGTATTTGCCCTGCGCAATCAGGTCAACCGCATGCACGCCAAAGGCCGATGCGATCAGGCGGTCGTTAAACGTAGGCTGGCAGCCGCGCTGGACATGGCCAAGCACGGTCACGCGGGTTTCGGAGCCTGTCATTTCGGCCAGACGATGGCCGATATAATTGCCGATACCGCCGTAACGCTGCTGGCCATCGGTAAACGTGACCTTTAGGTCTTTATTACCATCGCCTTTCACGGCTTCGGATACAACGACCAGTGCGAAGTTGCGGCCCGATTTTTTGACGGCCTCAATTTTGGCGGCCACTTTTTCAAGGCTGTAGGGAATTTCAGGCACCAGAATAACATCGGCCCCACCGGCAATACCGGCGTTCAGGGCGATATGCCCGGCATCCCGGCCCATGACTTCGAGAATCATCACGCGGTCGTGGGAGGCGGCGGTAGGCTGCAACCTGTCCAAAGCTTCGGTCGCGACAGCAACAGCCGTGTCAAAACCGACAGACACTTCGGTTTTGCCCAAATCGTTATCAATGGTTTTAGGAACGCCGACCATTTTGAAGCCGCCTTCCTGCGCCAGTTTACGCAGAATGGCAAAACTGCCATCGCCGCCGATGCCAATCACGGCTTCGAGGCCCAGTTTTTTGATACCGGCAATAATATCGCCCGAGAGATCGCGCGTGGTGCCATCGGGCATCGGAAAGGCAAAGGGGTTGCCCTTGTTGGTTGTGCCCAGCACGGTGCCGCCCTGGCGCATCATGTTTGTGTCGGTATCGGCGGGCGTAAGCACGCGCACGCGCGGCGGGTCGGATATAAGGCCGTGGGTACCATCAAGGATGCCCACCATCTCGTACCCTAGAATGTGCGCGCGGTGCACAGCTGCACGAATAACAGCGTTAAGGCCCGCGCAGTCCCCACCGCTGGTTAAAATTCCGATGCGTTTTGTCATGTCATCGGTTGTAGCAAACCCGCGCCGATTGCATAGCCAGAAAACCACAATTATGCAGGAAAAATTCAAGAATTCGTCCGAAGGTTCGTTTATTGCCACATGCGAGCCGTTTTGTTACCAGCGGTGGCTGTTACATTTTTCAAGGGTGGTTTTGATAAAAAACTTAAATATCAGACTGTTTTATGGTAGAAAGTTGATCCGATTAACAAACTTCAGGCTGCGATTTAGACCTATGGATGAAGCACTCGTTCAATTACGCGAAAAACTCGAAGAACTCAGAACCGAGCACCGCGATCTGGACGTTGTCATTGAACAGCTTACCCGCGCACAGCCTGTTGACCTGTTCCAGCTGCAGCGCCTGAAAAAGCGCAAGCTTGTGCTCAAAGACATGATCAGCAAGCTTGAAAGCGACCTCGTACCCGATATTATCGCCTGATGGCCAAAGCATCTTCAAAGCCACTGGTTGGCATTATCATGGGCTCACAATCAGACTGGGCGACCATGAAACACGCGGCTGACGCGCTTGATGCCCTTGGCATTGCCCACGATATCGCCATTGTATCGGCCCATCGCACCCCCCAACGCCTTTATGACTACGCCCAAGGCGCCAAAAAGCGCGGCTTGCGCGTGATTATTGCGGGTGCCGGCGGTGCTGCCCACCTGCCCGGTATGGCTGCATCCATGACGCCTTTGCCCGTTTTAGGTGTACCGGTTGAAAGTAAAGCCCTCAAAGGTATGGATTCGTTGCTGTCCATCGTGCAGATGCCCGGCGGCATTCCCGTTGGCACATTGGCGATTGGCGAGGCCGGTGCCAAAAACGCAGGCCTGCTGGCAGCAGCCATACTGGCCACAACCGATGACGCGCTGGCCAAAAAGCTTGATGCCTACCGCGCCAAACAGACCGACGCCGTCAAGCAAAAGCCTGAATAACCGTGGCTATCGCCCCTTACCGCCGCAAACTGACCCGTATTTTTTTGAAAGCCTGCCCACGCCGCACAGCTGCTAAATATTACCCGCTGGGCTATGCCGCGTTTGCCGCTACATGGCTGATTACGGGCGGTATTGCCTATACGGGCGCAAGCCAAGCCTATGAAGTTGCCACCAACACCGCCCCGCCTCCACCTCAAAACCTGACCTTGAAGGCAGGCGCCCTGACCGCGCTTTGGGCTGCAAACTGGGCGATTTCGATTGGCAGCATAGCCATTGCCGTGACCGGCCGGCGCGAAATACGCCGCCAACGGATGAAAAACGCCAAAGCCCCAATTCTAAAATCACACTTGGCGTAACCCCTGATACACCGTAAACAAAACGCATGAGATTAAAGACCATTGGCATGTTGGGTGGCGGACAATTGGGGCGCATGTCGGCGCTGGCCGGTTTTCCGCTAGGGCTGCAAACCCACGTCTATTCGCCCGATGCCGCCGACCCCGCATCGCAAGTAACCAATTTGCGTACGGTTGCGGCTTATAACGACTTTGAAGCGCTTAAGCGCTTTGCCGATTCGGTCGATGCCATCACCTATGAATTCGAGAACATCCCGCTCGAGACCGTTAAATTCCTTGAAACGCTTAAGCCGGTTTACCCGTCATCCGCCGTGCTAGCGATTGCACAGGAACGCATTGCCGAGAAAACGGCCATGAACGATTTCGGCCTGCCGACCACTCGTTTTGCCCCCGCCAGCAGCCCCACCGACATTGAATCAGTTTTGCAAGAATGGGGTGCAACCCAATGTATTATAAAAACAATCCGTTTTGGGTATGACGGTAAAGGGCAAACGCTTATTCGCAGCCTCGCCGATGTCACCGCTGGCTGGGCCAAGCTGAAAGCGGACATTGTGATTGTCGAAGAGGTGGTTGATTTCGCGCATGAAATATCGGTCATCGTTGCGCGCGACGTGTACGGGGCTGTGGGTTCCTATACGCCGGGCCTCAATATGCACCGCGACCATATTTTACACACGACAACCATACCCGCGCCGCTTTCAGAAGCGTTATTGGCCGAGGCCGAAGCTTTGGCGCAGACATTAGCGACCAAAATTGACTTGATCGGCGTGCTGGGCGTTGAATTGTTTGTAACGCGCGACGGGCGTTTGCTGATTAACGAGATTGCCCCCCGCCCCCATAATTCGGGCCACTGGACGATGGATGCGTGCAGTTGCTCGCAGTTCGAGCAGCATATGCGCTGCGCCGCGGGCCTGCCTTTGGGCCCATTTACCCGCCATCATGACGCGGTCATGACCAATTTGCTAGGTGATGACATTCTGCAGATACCGGCACTTTTGAAAGAGCCAAACGCCCATATCCATGACTACGGCAAAGCTGAAATTAAAGCTGGCCGCAAGATGGGCCACGTCAATCACATCAAGGCCTAACCGCAGCGCGCGGCTGGTGCCGATGCTGCCGGCATCGGGATAAAGGTGCGCGCCATAGCCAGACCTTCGCGCATTTCATAAAGCACAGCATTCAGGCGTTCTTGCGTAATTTTGGCAGCGGATGCCTGCAACTCAAACAATGCATCAGGTGCCGAAAGCATATCGACAACATGCCTAACTGCCACACCTGATAAATACATATGCTGTACGGGCGACGCATCAGCCGCGCATAAGCGGTTGTATTTAAATACTGAAATGTAATGCCCCTGCTTGACCACATAACCGATTTTTCTGAAATCGTAGCGCGATAACTCATCGGCTGAAAAAGCAGCAGCCGCTTCGTCGGCCGTGTTGATAACGGCATCCGGAAACAAGGGCTTGTCGTGAAATTTTTGCCTCAACATGACTTATCCATAACTAGATTCACGGCTTTATGCAAAAAACTTACGCCATGCGCCGCAGCAAACCCCAAAGGATTAGCCAATTAAATGGTGTGGCGGCTGGCAGGCCAACGCAGTGGTGTGGGGGAGCCATCGACCAGTGACTTGACCTGCGCTACCACCGTCTTGCCGTTTTCCGACATGTCATCGAATTCCATGCCCAGCACGTCTTTCAACGTCATGGTCAGGCCGATTTTACCGGACGCCTTGTTGCCGAAAAAGTCTGACAGGCCGTCTTTGGCCCTGGTTTGCGCGGCATCGATTGTTACATACGTTGTATCGACGAAGCGGCAGAAGGCGGCGGCCTCCGAGCCTGCGCGGTAATCGGCAAACAGTTTGGCCACCGCCAACGTCAAATGATTGACCCCGCCCTTGTCGTCAAAGCCCCATTTGGGCAGCGTGGCGTAGCCGAGTTCGGGTATTTCAAACAAAAGGGCTTCGCGGCGTTGGGCCAGAGATGCGTATTCGGCAGCTGTATAGCCCGGCAGGGTCGAGGCGTCTTCGAGTGTCAGCATATCTTCGCTTAGGACCAAACGGGCGCGGGCGGCATCGTGTTCGCGTACGAACATAGCGTCGGATACAGCGGCCTTGCCGGTGCCATAGCCCGTTAAGCGCACACGCGATTCTTCAGAAGCTACACGCTGAGCGACCGTCTGGAGGGGGCGAAAAAACATAGGACTACCCTTCTTTATACATAACACCGCATTCCAATAGCGGATTTCACGTTGGCTAATCAACAAAAAATCCTTAAAACCATAGGAAACAAACCTATGAGAGTCGCCACAATGTCCCCCGTTACTGCCAAAAAGACCCTTGAGCCCCACGCCATCCGCACGGAAACCGACTCCTTCGGCCCGATTGACGTTGATGCCAGCAAATACTGGGGCGCCCAAACACAGCGCAGCCTCCAGAACTTTAAAATCGGCGGGGAAACCATGCCGAAGCCCCTTATCCGCGCTTTTGGCATTCTTAAAAAATGCGCGGCACTGGCCAATGCCCAACTGGGCGGGCTTGATGCCAAACTGGCGGCATCCATTGCACAGGCTGCCGATGAGGTGATCGACGGCACGCTGGATGGCAACTTCCCCCTCGTCGTCTGGCAGACGGGCTCGGGCACGCAGACCAACATGAACGTGAACGAAGTTATTTCAAACCGCGCCATCGAAATGCTGGGCGGCGAGATGGGCTCCAAAAAACCTGTTCACCCGAATGACCACGTGAATATGGGCCAGTCGTCCAACGATTCATTCCCAACCGCTATGCACATTGCCGCCGCCGAACAGGTGGTGCATGAACTTATTCCCGGCCTGCAGCACCTCCATGCCGCGCTGGATACCAAGGCACGCGAATTCATGGATATCGTGAAAATCGGCCGCACACATTTACAAGACGCCACACCCGTGACGCTGGGGCAGGAATTTTCAGGTTATGCCGCCCAAATGGCTTACGGCATCGAACGGATCAGCGCATGCATGCCGCGCCTCACGCTGTTGGCTCAAGGCGGCACTGCCGTTGGTACGGGCATTAACTGCAAGGCTGGTTTTGCTGAATTGTTTGCAGCAAAAGTCAGTGAAGCCACCGACATTGATTTCAAAACTGCGCCCAATAAATTCGAGGCTTTGGCCACGCATGACGCACTGGTTGAACTGCATGGCGCCTTGAACACACTTGCCGTGTCGCTCATGAAAATTGCGAATGATATTCGTTTGCTGGGTTCTGGCCCGCGTTGCGGGATCGGCGAGATTTCATTGCCTGAAAACGAGCCCGGTTCATCCATCATGCCCGGCAAGGTCAACCCCACCCAGTCGGAAGCCATGACCATGGTTTGCGCCCAAGTCATGGGCAACCATGTGGCTGTTACCATCGGTGGTTCCAACGGGCACTTCGAACTCAACGTGTTCAAACCCGTCATCATCTACAACACGCTGCAATCCATCCGCCTTATTGCCGATGCGTGCCGCAGCTTCACCGACAACTGCGTTGTTGGCATTGAAGCCAACCGCCAACGCATTGATAAATTGCTGCATGAAAGCCTGATGCTTGTCACGGCCCTCAACCCGCATATCGGGTATGATAACGCGGCCAAAATTGCCAAAAAGGCCCATCATGACGGCACGTCGCTCATGGATGCCGGTATTGCATTGGGCCTGCTGGATGAAGCCAAATTCAAGGCGTGGATCAACCCCGCCGACATGGTAAAACCCAGCAACTGATTTTGAAAAAACGTTCCGTCACACTGGCAGGACACCGGACCAGCGTTACGCTGGAACCAGCGTTCTGGGCCGCGCTTGAGGCTATTGCCAAACAGCGCGGTGCCAGCCTTCAGAAGATGATTGAAGACATCGATATTGCGCGTGGCAGCACGAACCTGAGCAGCGCGTTACGCGTTTATGTGCTGGATAGTGTTATCAAACACAATAACAACACGTAACCCCTGCCCGCCTGCGGCGTCTTCCAGTTTTATGCCGTAGCCCAAAAACTGGCAGGCCTGCTGCGCAATTGCCAAGCCAAGGCCACTACCCTGTGTGCCATCGCTGCGTACACGATAAAAGCGCGCGAAGACTTTCTGTTTTTCAGCATCAGCAATGCCGGGCCCGTTATCGGTAATACTGAGGGATTGCGCCGTATATTCGATAGCGATTTTGCCGCCAGCCCCTGTATATTTGATGGCGTTATCAAGCAGCACACCCAGCAGAATTTTAAACATTTCAGGCTGGGTTATGATTTCCAGTTTTTCGTCACCATCCAGCGTCACGTCAATGTCTTTGTCGGCGGCGACAATCGCGCGGTCGGCCATGGCGGCACTGACTAGCGATGCGATATTCGCGGGTTCCGGCGCGGCCCTTTGATGCTGCATGCGTGAAAGCGTCAGCAGCTGGTTGAACAACGCGGTCGTGCGGTCAATGGTCGCCAGTAAAACATCGGCCGAGGCGGTATCGGCAACCAGCTGGCCTTGCAGCCGCAGAGCCGCTAGCGGGGTACGCAATTCATGGGCAGCGTTGTCAATAAACTCGCGTTCATTGGCAAGACTGACCTCCAGCCGCTGCAGCAGCGTATTAAGTGCCGTATGCAAGGGCTGCAATTCAATAGGCAGGTTGGGTACGGTTAAGGGTGCCAGATCATCCGGCGCGCGGGCCACCAACTGGCCTGTCATGTCGCGTACGCCGCGCAGCCCGTAATGGATGGCTATCAGCAGCAACAAGGCCAATGCAGGCAAAAGCGCCACTGCGGGTGCCAGCATTTCACCAACGATGCTACGTACCAGAAATTCACGGTTATGAAGATTTTCCATCGTTTCGACGATGATATCTTCCGACGGCAGGTTTACCGCATAAATGCGCCACTGGGTTTTACCCTGCGTGGCATTGCTAAACCCTTCGGGGGCAGCCCCAAATGTGAAGCCTTGCGCAGCATCGGACTGGGCTACGATTTTGCCGTCTTTCCAGATACGCACAGCGCGCCAGCGCCCGAAGTCCCGCAAGGCCGCAGCTTCGCCCGTATTGAACGACAGGGCGGATGGGTCAAGATCGCTATTATCAAGCGTGCCGGTTTCAACCAGTTCGTCGTGCACGAACATCATGACCATGTGGCTGCCCGTTATCAGGCGGGTATCGTAATCGTTATCAATCGTGGTGCGGGCGCTATGGACCGTGAGGCCGATTGCGGCGGCAATACTGACAACAAACAGCAGCGACAGGCTGGCCAGCAGGCGCCTGTATAAAGACGGTTTCATGGCTGCACCATATAGCCGATGCCGCGCATGGTGCGGATGGCATTACGCCCCAGTTTCTTGCGTATATTATAGATAATGACTTCGACAGTGTTGCTTTCGATATCCCCCTCCCAGCCGTATAACGCCTCTTCCATCTGCACCTTACTGACAAGCCTGCCCGGCCGTTCCATGAGCAGGGCCAGCACCTTGATTTCACTGATGGTTGGCACAATGGCGATATCGCCTTTTTTGAGGGTACTTGTTGCCATGTCCAGTTCAATGCCACGGGCACGCAATATGTTGCGACTGTCGTTATGCGCTCCGCCGCGGCGGGCCAATGCGCGCACCCGGGCCGCCAGTTCTTTGATATCGAATGGTTTGGTCATGTAGTCATCGGCACCGCTATCAAGGCCTTTGACCTTGTTTTCTGTGCCATCATGGGCTGTCAGCAGAATGACAGGCATATCGGCCAGAGTTTTATTGGCTCGGATGGATTTGAGAATATCAAGCCCCGACATATCAGGCAGATGGATATCGAGAACCACGAGGTCAAACCCGCCACCCTCAAGACTATGGATAGCATCAGCGCCCGTCTTGACCCATTCGGCGGCATAACCGTGCATACCCAGCCCCTTTTTAAGGCCGGGGCCTATCATGACGTCGTCTTCGACCAGAAGGATACGCATGGCAGCGCCAGTAACCCCTGATTACTTGGCTGTGATGGTGCCCTTGGCATCATCATTATATTCATCAGTGAAGTCGTAAACGCCCGGCGCCAGTGGGCCTACCACGAATGTTTTTTGTTCGCGCGTTGGAATACGTTCATCAATCCGCAGCGATTTGCTTTCGATCTCGATATTGAACTTGTTGCGGTTCTTGATCGTGATTGTCACGGGTACGTTGGCGGGCACGTTTGTGTTTTTGTCAGAAAATTTGCCATCACGCGCGATGATGACAGTACCCTCATTATTCGGGCTGCGCTTTTTTTGTGCAAAAGCAGGCGTAAACGCAGTGGCTACAAGCAGTGCGGCAGACAGCAGAAAAACAGCTTTTTTCATTGTGTGACCCCTTTTGTTTTAAACATGGATTCTAGCGCCCCAGTTGGTTGATAAGACCGTTGAGCAATTGCTGCTTCGGCGTCAGCTGCTGCGTTTCGGCAGGCGTTGTCGTGGCTGCAGGTGCAGTGGTAGTATCAGGCGTTGTGGTAACAGCGCCGTTGGCAGGCGCGGTTGTGGTTGTCGTATCGGTAGCCGCAGGAGCGGGGTTCGCAGTGGCCCCATTACCGCCGCCCAGCAATTGATTGACCAGACCTTCAGCGGCTGTGCCTTTGAGCTTTTTGCCTACCAGATCCTGCACCTTGTCGCCGACCTTGCTGCGGATGAGATTATCGAGCGCCTGTGAGTTGACGTTTTTGGTAGGCGCATTCAGTGGCCCCGCCAAGCGCAGGCCAATAACAGGCGTGTCTTTCGGCTGGGTTACTTTTACATCACCCTGAATATCCATGTACCAGCGCGGGAAACTGACCGAGCCGTTGGCCACCAGCGTGGCATTGGATGACGATGTTTCAAGCGTGAAAGCTTTGACGCTGAGGTCACCACCTGTGATGGGGAATGTATGATCAACATCTTTGAACGATGTGGATCCGCCAGAGAAGCCTTGCGTAGCAAAGCCTGTCAGCACGCCTTTCCAGCCTCCGTCAAACGCTTCAACCATGTTGGCGGCCAGTTTATCGAGATCCATCCCATAAATCACGAGCGAGCCGGTTTTGACATCGGCAGAACCCGAGAGCGAGCTCACAAGAGCTGCCGAACTTGTACCAGACCCTGCAATTTTAAGATTGAGAGAGCCCGTACCATCCGCCGTCTTTTTAGGGGATGACGTAAGCGCCTGCAGGAACGGGCCGATAGTGACCTTGTTGACGTCAGCCGTGAAATTGATCGCAAGCGGTGCCCCCTTGCCAGCCGACGATGCCGTCAGCGACGCATCAAGCGCACCATCATACAATTTGCCAGAAATAGGCGATGCCTTGAGCGCGCCGTCTTTCAACTGCACAGCAATATTCGCGTCTGTCAGCGTCCACGACCCATACACAAGCGTACCAGCCTTGAGCGACAAATCGATATTGGCGGCCTTCAAGGCACCTGTATCCAGCGGGTCTTGAGACCATGGGGTGCCACCGCTTGCTGCGTTAACGCCGGTTGGCACTTGCCCGCCGGATGCGCTGGCAGATGCTACGGCAGCCTTGCTGCTATCAACGCCCACAAGCGCGCCAGCATCGAGTTTGTTGCTAACAATGCTGGCGGTAATGGCGGGTACAGCCCCCGACATATCGGCTTTCACCGAGCCTGCGATATCGCTTGCACCAATCGTACCCTTGAGGCCTGCCACCTCATATGTTTTGCCCGAGATTTTAACCTGACCCGACAGGTCAATCGGCTTGGCGGCACCGGCTTCGCCAAAGCTTGGCGAGAAGTTACGCACGGCGGATGTAAAGTCGCTGTGGCGAACGCGCACGTTCAGTGTGCCCGGCAATTCAGCCGAGAACGGGTCGTTCATCACGCCGGCGGCCTGCACGGTAAAGCCCAGTGCCTGCGCGGTTGCATCAACATCGAGTTTGCTGCGGTCCCCCACGGCCTTAAACGTGCCTGCAAAGGGGCCGACTGGTTTCGGCAAAGCCAAAGGCTTGCCTGTCATGCCTTTTACAAAGGCTTCAAGGTTGGATGTGGTAAGGCCTGCCTGAATATCGACGCCCGTCAGTTCCTTCAAATCGGCCACGCGGCCTTTAACCTGCAAGGCACCACCGCCGACATTGGCAAAGCCTGTGGTGATATCGACACCCTTGCCGTTGTAAGTGCCGGCGGCCTTGATATCGCTCAAGACCATGTCGCCACTGACCAGACGGCCGAGGCCAAGGTCAAAACGCAAATCGAACGGGAGCTGCGGCGGGTCGATAGAAAAGTCGGCCGCTTTGGCGGCGGGTTTTTCATCGGCTTTACCGTCAGCTTCAGGCGCTGCTTTTGCAGCACCTGCGATGGTGTAGCTGTTGGCGGCAATGCGGGCATCAAGCAATGGGCGTGCTGCATTGGTATAGCTGATAGTGCCGCTTAACTGCGTTGCGCCGAGATTAAGGGATTGCAGCGCGACAGATGCCGTAGGCCCCGCTACGCGGAAATTGCCATTGGCCGTAATGCCCTGCGGTATAGCGGGGTTAGCAAATGTTTTGGCATCGACTACGCCGAGCCAATCAGCAAACGTGCCTTTAAGCGACGGGATATTTGCCTGTATGGCACCAGTTACAACACCCTTTTCGGCAAGCGCACCATTGAGGCTAAACGCCCCGCCTTTGGGCAGGCTGGCCAGACCCATTTGTACGGTACCGTTTCCAGCATCGACATTTGCATGGATATTGAATGCGCCTGTGCTCTGGCCATTATAGGTCAGGCCTTTGGCCTGCAATTGCACATCGGCTTTCATATCAGCCGGGATCGTCAGGTCAGCCGGAATAAAATTATACTGGGCGGCAGCCGGTGCAGCTTTTTTGGCATCGGTTTTTGTATCGGCCGATTTTTTATCTTTCGTAACCTTGTCGGCAATTTTGAGCAGCGAGTCGACATCGATATATTCAGCCGTATTCAAAACAGCGCTAACCGATTTAGGGCCGGTTTTGAGACCCGACAAATCAAGCTTGGCCGAGAGTTTTGATTTACCCAGTTCAAGGTTGCCGTTGGTAAGGGTCGCGGCATCAGGGTTGGCGCTGAGCATCCCCGTCAGGCGGATTTTAGCTTCAGGAAGCGCTAATGTGGGCGCGAGATTCGTGTCGCGCAGGACGCCTGCAATGTCTGTCAGATTGACGTCAATCTCGCCCTGAAGGGCAGCTTTATCACCGGTATCAACCACACCCGACCATTTGACGCTGGCGCGGTTATCGCTATCGGTAATGGCGAGTTGCAGGGGCAGTGTTTCACCCTTGCGGTAGCCGCCAGTTGTGACATCTACATTAAATTTGGCTTGGCCATAGAGCACAGTGCCATCAACATCGAATGGGCCTTGCAGGCTGTCGGCCTTCACATTCAATTCCTTGATACCGATTTCCTGTGATTTGCCGGTTGTTTCATCGCGCAAAATAACCTTGCCGTCACTGACATCAAGGCCGTTGACTTTAATATCGGGCGCAGGGGATGCCGCCGGTGCCGGAATGGGCTGGCCGGTAACCGCGTCGATTTGTGCGGGCGTTGTTTTTGTAACCGGCTTCCAGTTATCGGTACCATCCTTGTGCGTGACCATCGTCAGCACGGGGGTATCGAGCGTTACAGAGGCGACTTCGATTTTACCGGTCAGCAACGGCAGAAGCGCGATGGAGACGGAGGCGCTGTCGAGCGTCAGGAAGGCGGTGTTCTCGCCCGGTTTGGTGAGGGTCGCCTGTTTCACGCTGGCGTGGGGGGTGGGCAGAAGGGCAATACGCAGGTCACCGCCGATGGCCAGATTATAGCCTGTGGCATCGCGCAGTTTTTCCTGCGCCAGCGACTGGTACTTGCTCCAGTCCACAAAGCTGGGGGCGACCAACAGGGCTGCCACGACCACGCCGATTGCGGATGTGCCTAAAAGTAACAGACGCTTATTTTTCATATTTAATTCTCCAGTTCTACGGACATGAGTATGGTGCCCGAAAACGGCAGAATCAAGACGTGGGGGAGAAGCGACCCCCGCTAAATCGAGTTATTGGGCTGTTTTTTACGTTCGAGGTATTTTTGCGTCAAATCAAGGAATTGGCGCATGATGGGTGATGCCTCGGATTGATACGCCTTACGGTCATCGGCATCGAGGAAGGACATAACAAGTTTGAACGCATCGCTAAAGAGGCGCGGCACGTCTTTTACATCGGTCGCCGCCTTTTCAACCCGCACGTTATTTGACGATTTGAGGCGGTCTTTCATCATCTTCACGATGGCACGCAGGGTTGGGTCACAATCCTTGAGCTTTTCGTCCATAATCTGGCGGGTGATGATGATGAGGTTGCAGTCTTCCAAAGCCTGCACGTTGGCGGTGCGCGGTTCCTCGAACAACAGGGCAGTTTCGCCGAAAATGTCGCCGACGCCAAGGCGCGCGAGGTCAACTGTCTTGTCGCCCTTGTCACGATAGATTTTGACGCTTCCGGACTGGATGATATAGGCGTTCAATGCCTCCTCACCCTCGCGGATGATGACATGCCCTTGCGGGACGAAGCGACGTTCGAGAATTTGGATACCGTGTTTGGCCATGCGTTATGGTACCCCATAACATCCTCATGTCAAAGAGGGGGCACGCCCCCTCGCCTGATAGGCTATGCCATGTACTGGCCGCCATTGGCCGTGATGGTAGCGCCGGTAATAAACGCCGCTTTATCGGATGCCAAAAACACTACGATATCGGCAATTTCCGAGGGTTTGCCCATGCGCGCCATAGGGATGGAACGGATGATGCCGTCCAGCACTTCCTGCTTCATCGCCCCTGTCATTTCGGTTTCGATGTAGCCGGGGCAAATGGCGTTGGCGGTGATTCCTTTTGACGCACCCTCGAGCGCGAGTGCCTTCGTAAACCCGATCATACCTGCTTTGGCCGCCGCATAATTGGTCTGGCCCAACTGGCCCTTCTGGCCATTGATGGACGAGATATTGATGACGCGGCCAAAATTACGTTCACGCATACCGCCAACAACACTGCGGCACAAATTGAAGCAGGACGTCAGGTTGGTTTCGATGACGCTATGCCATGCATCTTCTTCCATTTTATGCAGCATACCGTCTTTGGTAATACCGGCATTGTTGACCAGTACAGATACCGGCCCGAGCGCAGCCTCGATTGCGGCAATACCTGCCACGCAGGCATCGTATTTACCGACATCGAATTTAAAGACGCTAGCGCCCGTTTTATCGCGGAAGGCTTGGGCGGCCTCATCATTGCCGTGGTATGTTGCGGCCACTGCATAACCATCAGCCAGTAGGGCTTGTGATATGGCGGCACCAATGCCGCGCGTACCGCCTGTTACAACTGCTACTTTTTTGGTCATGCTACTGTTTTCCATTCCATTGTGTTGTCGCGTTCCACGCAAAGGGCAATACCCATGCCGCCGCCGATGCACAGCGTGGCCAGGCCTTTTTTGGCATCGCTGCGCGCCATTTCATGCAGCAGGGTTACAAGAATGCGGGCGCCTGATGCGCCGATCGGGTGGCCGATCGCAATGGCGCCACCATTGACGTTGACCTTTGTGGTATCGAGCTTGAGTTCTTTCACGACGCAGCAGGCCTGCGCCGCGAAGGCTTCATTGGATTCAACGAGGTCAAGGTCGGCTACTTGCCAGCCTGCTTTTTCCAAAGCCTTTTTGCTGGCCGGAATGGGGCCCGTGCCCATGATGGCGGGGTCAACACCGGCCGTAGCCCAAGATGTGATTTTGGCGAAAGGTTTCAGGCCACGTTTTTTGGCTTCGGATGCGCGCATCAACACAAGCGCCGCTGCACCATCATTCAGGCCGGATGCGTTAGCGGCGGTCACCGTGCCGCCCTCATTTTTAAACGCGGGCTTCATGGTGCCGATGGCTTCAGCGGTCACACCAGGGCGCACGAATTCGTCTTTGTTAAATACGATTTCATCTTTGCGTTTCTTGATGGTCACGGGTGCAATTTCGGTATCGAACTTTCCGGCTTTCTGGGCAGCTTCAGCGCGGTTTTGCGACTGGGCCGCGAAGTTGTCCTGATCGGCGCGGGTCACGCTGAATTTAGCAGCAATATTTTCAGCCGTCATGCCCATGTGAAAATCGTTGAACGCATCCCACAGGCCGTCCTTGATCATGGTGTCGGTCATTTTGGCATCGCCAAACTTTGTGCCTGCACGCAGGTGCATGGCGTGGGGCGACAGGCTCATTGATTCCTGCCCGCCGCAGACCATGATATCAGCATCACCATTCATGATACCCTGATACCCCAGCGCCACCGCGCGCAAGCCCGATCCGCACAACTGGTTGATGGAATACGCTGTTTTTTCCTGCGGCACACCGGCCGCCATGGAAGCCTGACGCGCTGGCCCCTGCCCTGCATTGGCTGTCAAAACCTGGCCCATCACCACTTCATCGACATCGGTTGCGGCCACGCCGCAATCGGCCAGCGCGGCCTTGATGGCAATTGCGCCCAGCTGGTGGGCAGGCGTGTCGGCCAGCGTGCCGTTGAACGAGCCTACGGCAGTACGTTTGGCAGCTACGATTACGACAGGATCATTGGATGCAGACATGTGATGAGACCTTTGGTCAGGATTTAAGTACCGCGAAAAATATAGGCGGCGCGTGGCTGCGGCAAGGGCTCATCTATGCTGCAATGCAGCTTAGACCTTATGCCTTTGATGGCCGGCCATGAAGCCACTTGGCCACCGGCTCCCATACGGCGGCCAATGCGCGGGGGCTGGCCATCATGCCGATATGCCCGATGTCAGGGGTCAGTGTATCGGCTGCGGCTATTTGCTGCACAATTGCCAGCGCCGAGGCCTTAGGCACCAGCTTGTCATGCGATGCTGCAACCACCAGCGTGGGCACCTTGATGGCAGCAGGGTCCACCAGCTGCGCGCCAATGGTCCAGACGCCGTTTAAAGGCTGGTTATCGACATACCATTCCTGCAGAGCCTGCCGGGCCGACGGCGCTGCCAGATCCACCCCGTCATTCAACCAGTCCTCGACAATTACGAAACGGCGTGCCTCGGCACTATCGGGTTTCATGGAGGCGAAGGCACGAAATTTGTTGAAAGCAAAAAGCGGATCGACCGAACTGACCATCGCCTGTATCCAGTCCACCGGCAGCAACCCTGTAGCATCCATCACGGGTTGGGCGTTTACCAGAAACCCGCTCATGCGGTCAGCCAGTTTTTTATCACCCGCGTGGAAGTCCCACGGGGCTGCCAGCAGGGTCAGTGAGCGGACGAGTTTAGCATGGTCATTCAGCGTGGCCAGCGCACCTGCCGCGAGCGTACCACCCATGCAGTAACCGATGACATGCACGCGGCCATATTGTGTGTGCAGATGCTGCAATGCGGGCACAAGCCTTCTGGTTATGTAATCATTCAGGGTAAAAACCCGCTCGGTTACATCGGGCTGCCCCCAATCGAGAATGAAAGGCGCAAAACCCTGTTCGGCCAAAAACACCGCGAAGGAATGGTTTTGATCCAGATCAAGGATGTCGTGGCGGTTGATCAGCGATGGCACCAACAGCACCGGTACTGCATCATTATCGGTTACGTGGCGCACATGCAAAAGACGCGAAGAACCATCTTCCCATATGTGGGAATATTCACGTTTTTGCGGCGCTATATTTGACGCTTTATACGCATCCAGCCCGGCCATCATACCTTGCGTCAGATCACGCACGGCATCAAGCGCCGCCTGCTTTTGCTGCGGGTCACTGACCCATGGTATGGCCGCGGCCGAGAGCATACAGGCAGTGGTAAAAAGATGCAGGTTCAACGGCTTCGGACCACGGCGATTTGTGCCGGTGGTATGGCCGGTTGCTGCATTTCCATTTTGGCTTTGCTTTTCGGTATGCATTGCTGTAGCGCGGCAAATTCTACTTTTGTTCGTATGGCTTTTGTGTCTATATATAAGTCTAATCCTAATTTTCCAGCAAGGAGACTTAAGCGATGGTCCGCCCGCGTAAAAAGAAAGATGATGTTATCATCGTCAAAAAATACGCCAACCGCCGCCTTTACGATACAGGCCGCAGTTCGTACGTCACACTCGATGATTTATGCGAGATGATCAAGGAAGGTCAGGAATTTGTTGTGCAGGACGCCAAATCTGGCGATGACCTGACACAGCAGGTGCTGACCCAGATCATTGTCGAACAGGAATCACGTGGCGGCCAGTCCATGCTGCCTCCTAACTTCCTGCGTACCCTCATCAAGTTTTACGGTGATGGGATGCAAGGCCTCGTTCCCAACTACCTTGAACAGGCGTTGCAGAACTTTGTCGTGCATCAGGAATCATTGCGCGCATCGCTTGGCAAATCCTTCACGAGCATTCTGCCCGGTACGCAATCCTTCGAGGAACTGAACCGCAAAAACATCGAAATGATCTCGCAGACCATGAACATGTTCTCGCCCTTCAAGGTATTCCCCGGCCAGACACCGGGCCAGCCCGGCGCACAGCCGCAGGCAGCGGGCGCCGCCAAGCCGCAATCACGCGAAGAGCGTGTACGCGGCCTCAAGGCATCCATTACCAAGATGCAGGAAGAGTTGCGCGGGCTTATCCAGTAAAGCTCGCATACACCAGAAACAAAAAAGGCGGCCTTTGCAGGTCGCCTTTTTTAATGTGGGCGCAATTTGTTTACTAAAAAAGGCGGCCCTTGCAGGTCGCCTTTTTTAATGTGGCCTAGGGCTAATTTCTCAGGCGGATTTCTGGGTCCGCAATTCGTGTGTCTTGGGCAGCCAGACCCGTTCGATCGACGGGTAGCCAATGCCGTAACCCTGAATGTGGTGAATACCACCCAGATGCAGCATTTCTGCTTCTTCGCGTGTTTCGGCCCCTTCGGCCACAGCCTGCAAGCCCATACCTTCAGCCAGTTCCAGCAATGCCTTCACGAAGATCTGGTTGATCGGGTCGTGGATGGCACGGATATAGGTTTTGTCGATTTTAACAACATCGACCGACAGCAATTTGAGTTGCAGAAATGATGTCTGGCCGGTGCCAAAGTCATCAAGCGCGATGCGGCAGCCCATGTCTTTGAGCGTGCGAACGATGCGGACAGCAGCGTTCACGTCGTTCATCGCACTGCTTTCCGTGATTTCGACGATCAGGCGGGAAGCAACATCGCGTTTGTTCATCAGCAGTGATACAGCAGCACGCAGCCAGGCCGGATCAACCAGCGAATGGTTTGATACGTTGACTGAAAGGGAGATTTCAGGAAAACGTTCCAGTTCGCGTACAGCCGTATGCAGGCTGAAAATATCGAGCAGACGGATGAGCCCCAGCTCTTCCAAAGACGGAATAAACTTCTCGGCCGCCACCAGTTTGCCGTCGGTATCAACCATACGGATGAGGCATTCAAAGAAGGCGATATTCTCGTTATTCATGTCCATCACGGGCTGGAAAGCCATACGCATCCTGTCTTCTTCCAGAGCACGGTAAACAGCGTGCCCGCCATCAAGCAGCTTGCGGGCGCGTTCGCGCTTTTCATTCATGGGCGAAGATACAACAAAGTAACCACGGCCTTTGGCTTTGGCATCGCTTAAGGCGGCTTCGGCGCGGGCTACAACATCACTGCCCTTTTCATCGGCCGTAATCAATGCGGCGCCACCAATCGACAGGCCGACCATAACTGGGCCGTGCAATGTCATCACAGGGGTGGTTGTGAACATCTGCAGCAGGGCTGTTGCCAGCGAGTCTGCCTGATTATGCGCCAGATCATCAAAAATAAGGCCGTACACATCGCCCGCCATGCGGCCAACGGTGGCTTTACCATCAAGGAATACACTTAAGCGGCGCTCAACTTCAACCAACACGGTATCTACAAAAGATGCCCCATGCGCGGAATTGAGCAGGCCCACACGGTCAAGGCCCAGCGCCATGAAGTAACCACGGCTGCGGACAGCGGCGCTGCGGGATAAAAGCAGACGTTCAAGGGCGCTTGCAATCGCGGCACGACCAGACATGACCCCTTGGGTTTTGCTTGTATCGTCCAGCGCACTATCGCGCATTAAAATGCCTGAAAGAACGGGGGCTGCGCCCATGCCATCGCTTGCCAGACGGCCTTCGATACGCATTTTCTGCTGGGTGCCGTCACGCATACGGAGGCGGAATGGCTCGCTTACGCGCAAGCCATTTTCAAACTGGTCACTATCGAGGCGGCTGGCAACATCCTGCAGCGCCGTCATTAAATTCGGTAAATCCTGAGGGTTGACCAGCGCTTTGAAATCGGCTGCCGTATCAGGCACTTCCGTTGCATTCAAGCCCATCACGCCTGACGGATCGCCATCCCACACAAGGGTGCCATCGCCAAAATGCCATACAAGTGCCACCTGCCCCAAATCGGCATAGGCCACGCCTAAAAGTCTGTGTTCGTCTAAGGTCACGGTACAAATCCCTGTCTTTTCTATGCTTTCATCATGCACGCGAAATCTTAGGAAAGAGTTACCGACAATTTTAATTAAACTTTTAGTAATTCGACCGGAAGGCGCGGAATCGTTCAGAAACGGCGTTCATAAAAAATCCGTCGAAAAGAAAAAAGGTAAGATTTTTTAAAGCGCAGGGTTAAAAATCTGCGCTTTAAAAGGGCTTAAAGGACGCCGTTCATGAAGCGGACAAGGCTGTCGCGCGTGGCCATCGCCTGGTCAAATTGGGCGATATCACCTTCGTGGGCGACCACGTTAAACATGCCGTCTTTGTAGTAAAACAGCACGGCAGCCCCTGCCCCCGTGCCATCCGGCATGACGCAGGCAACATCGGCCACGGCAAAGTTTTTGTTGGCCGCGACCTGCGAGGCATCGAATGACTGGTCGAACGTACCCGAGCAGCGGTTGCGGGTTTTGGACAGGTAGCTATTGATGGCCTGCTCGAACCCTTTGTTATTGGGCATTTTCTGCTGTTCGGCGGTGCCGAACACGACGCCCGTATCCCAGCGGAAAGCAGCGAAATCCGCCGTTGAAACGCCCTGAACCTTTTCAAACCCCGACACCATGCCAATACCGGCGCGGCGCAGATAGCCAGATATATCCTGCCCTGATGGCCCAATATCTGACACGGCAGAGGCTGAATTAGGATTGTAGCTGGCCATCTGGACCATTGGTTGCTGCTGTGTAACTGCCTGCTGCATCGGCATATAAGGGGCCTGTGCAGGTGCCGATGGCGGCACGATGGCCATTGTGTCCATAGGCACGGCTGCCTGCGCCACAATAGGCGTTACAACCGGTTTGGGCGCGGTACGGGCCTTGGCCAGTTCTTGCGAAAGGCGCATGTTTTCCGATTCCATTGCGGCCATACGCTGTTCGTTGCTCACAGGTTTGACTACCTGCTGGACGACCGCAGGCTGGGCCTGCGCCTGAGCCGCTGCAGTACGGGCCTTGGCCAGCTCCTGTGCCAGACGAATATTTTCGGACTCCACCGTCGAATAGCGCGTCTGCATCGATTTCTGGCTATTGGCGACCGTTTGCTGGGCCTTCATGTTGGCTTCGTTGATTTTGAAGTCGGCCATGGCGGCTGCGTTATCGACCGTCGCGCGGGCGGGTGCTGCTGCCAGACGTTTGGATACTTCGGATGTCAGCACGCTATTTTGCGCGCGCAGGGCCACGATCTCGTTTTCAAGCGCCTTGAAATCAGGTGCCTTGCCGCTTGACGGGTTCTGCATTTCGGCCTGCAGTTTCTTGTTCTCGGCCAGCAGTTCTTCCAGGTCGGCATCAGGCACGCTCTGGCCTGAATTAACAGCCAGACCCGATTTGAGGTCAGGCACCGGCCTGCTGCTGACGGCGCCCACAGGCGCGGCCGGTACCGGGATGGACGCGGTTTTGCCAGTGCGGGCACTGATAATGTCACGCTCGGCTACATCCAACTGCTTTTTCAGATTGGCTTTTTCGCCTTCGAGGGCTGCCAGACGCGTATCGATATCGTCACTGGCTGGTGTGCCGCCGTTGCGCGCAAATTCCAGCTTGCGGATCAACTCGGCCTTTTCGTTTTCAAGCGTTGCTATTTGTGCGTTGAGGCCGCCCGTATCGGTTTTGCCAGCACCTTTGGCTTCACCCTTTTCAAGGCGTTCGCGCTGCAAAAGATTGCGGTATTCATCACGTTCGGCCAAGGCTGATGCCAGCGATGATTTGGTTTCGGCCACGACCATAGATTCATCGGCGCCGGAATTGTTGGTATTGTTATTGGCGGCTACGCCAGCGCCCAGTTTGGATGCCAAGGCCATGTTGTCGGCCTTCAAAATATCAAGCTGGCGCAACAGATCCTGCTGGGCTGGCGTGGCGCCCGTTGATTGCAGACGCGCTTCCAGATCGGCATTACGTTTTTGCAGTTCGGCCACTTTTGAATCAATGGCGGATGTATCGATTTTTGCTGCGTTGTTACCGCCCTGCGCGATCATTGATTCCGCTTTTTCGCGGCGGGCCTGTTCGGCTGCCAGCAATGTCTGCAATTCGCGGCGGTCGGCATCGGCCTTCTGGCGGATGGAATCAATTTCAGCCGTTTGCGCTGGCCCTTGTGGCGTTTTAGATGCGGCCGCCAGTTTGGCTGCCAGCATTTCGTTATCCGACTTCATGGCATCAAGCTGCTTGTGCAGGGCTACCGCTTCGCCGGTTGGTTTGCTGCCGGCATCAAGGGCCTGCTGCAATTCGGCATTGCGTTTCTGCAACTCGGCTATCTTGGCATCGCTTTCTTTGGACGGTACTGCGTTACCACCTTGCGCCATCATGCCTTCAAGCTTCACGCGGCGGACCTGTTCGGCTTCAAGCAAAGCCTGAAATTCGCGGCGGTCGGCATCGGCCTTTTTGCGGATGTCGTCAATCTGTGCCGTTTGTGCTGCGCCCTGCGGTGCGCTGGATGCTGTGGCCAGTTTGGCTGCCAGCATCTCGTTGTCGGACTTCATGACATCAAGCTGTTTGCTGAGCTGCTGCTCACGCGAGGCCAATGCCGTATTGGTTTTCGCTTTTTCGGCACCCAGGGCTGCCTGCAAATCGCTATTCCGTTTTTCCATCTCGCCCATGCGGGATTCCATCTCGCGCAGACGGGCATCGGGGCTCGCGCCCTGTGCTGCAATCTGTTCCAGTTTTTCGCGGCGGGCTTTTTCTGTTTCGAGCAGCGTTTTCAGTTCGGTCTTTTCGGCCTGATCACGCGCCTGCAGTTCAGACATTTTAGCCTGAGAGGCAGGGCCAGCACTAAGCTGCGCCGCAGCTTTCTCGGCTTCCATCGTGCGGGCACGGGCGGCTTCAACCTGCCCCAGCAAATCGGTATTTTTGGCTTCAAGTTCGTTCAGGCGCGCCGACATTTCCTTCATGCCCTGCGTGTCTTGTGTCTGCACGCGGGCCTTGCCGCCGGCATTACGCTCGGCTTCAAGCTGCTTCATCAAGGCGGCGCGTTCGGCATCTAGTTTGGAGAGCGCCATCTCGCGGTCAGACAAGGCCGAGCGTACGGAATTGAGTTCCTTTTCAGCCGCTTCGCGACGGACCTGTTCAGCCGTCACGGTTTGCGCCATATCGTCTTTGAGACGCGAAATTTCAGACGAGGATGATTTGGTCGTCTTTTTGGCCTTGACCGTTTCGGCCATGGCGGGCTGGCAGGCAGCCAGTACAACGAGAGATGCACCAACCCCGTAAAGGGCAAGCAATTGGTTGCGCGAGATCATTGAAACACCCCTCGGGATGGAAAAGTATAAAACCATACGGGAACCGAATCCCCGCTTCATGAACAGGATACCTGTGTCCGGCGCGCTTTTGAAGCGGATCATTAACGGAAAGTTAACGTATGGGGGTAGTTTTAGGGCTTAACCCTTGGTGCCAATGTTTTTGGTCTTGATAATCAGGGCTTTTTCGCCGGTTTTGGGGTCCTGATTGAGCTGGACGACAGGCTGGACGCCCGCGCCTTTATACTGCGCCAAAACGCCGCTGACGGCTTCATCGAAATAGCCTTTTTTGCTGTAGGTATCGGGCAGCGGGAATGTCTGGTCAGACATCCAGATGACTTTCACATCGGCATCCTCCCCCCAATGTTCGAGCACGTCACGCAGCGAGGTGCCTTCCAGTGCTTTCCATGTTGCTTTGACAGGGGCTTTGGCGGGAATGGTTTCAGGCTTGGCCACTTTGGGCGCATCGGCCGGGTCAGGCACGGTTGCCATCTGCTTCAGACCTTCAAGCTGCGGCGAGAGTTTCTTTTGCGTGGCCCATTTGTCGGATGCCTGTTTGGCCATTTCGCGCAATTCAGCCGTTGAGCGCGGCTTCCAGCCTACAGGTGCCGGCACATCATCGGTGCGGGCTGGTGTTGCTTTTACAATCTGGCGCACGGCCACCGGGGCCGGTGACGACAAGGCGGATGCCAATGACGTACCGCGGAATTTACCGACCGGGCGGTTGCGGCCACCAAACATGCCGAGCAGTTTTTCAACGGCATCGTCGAAGCGGCCTTCAAAACGCACGTCTTGCGGCAGTTTCATCTCGCCCTGCAGATCGGCCTTTACTTTAATACCGGCCATCAGGCCCCATGCATCAACCACATCGGCCAGATTTTCGCCTTTGGCCGCACTCCAGACCCCTTCGGGCATGTCGGCGGGTTTGGTGCCATCAATATCGTCATCGAGATGCGGCGGAATGGCTTTTACTTCAGCCACTTCCTGATCTTTGCTTTGCTCAAGTTCAACCACCGGCTCATCGCTTATGCGCTGGCTGATATTCACGACATTGTCTTTGATGACCATTTTCAAATGATGGGGCGTCAATGCTTTACGCATGACTTCGGTCCAGTCGTCACCGGCCTGCCAGCTGATGGGGGTCATAGGGTCGATATGCTCGAGCATGAAACGGTAGCCTGCCGGCACTAGTTCAGGCATCGCAAGCGCAATCGGCGTGTTGTTGCCGCTGGATGTTACTTTTTTGGCTTCGATCGCATCTTCAAATGTGACTTTGCCGCTGAGGTCATTCGGGCCAGTTACAGGCATGGTCACGGCCATAGTGCCGCCCATGCAGGCCTGCAGGCGGGCCAGACCATCGGTAAAACCGGTGGTCGAGAAATAATACGGTTTCTCGTTAATCATGAGGCGAAAATTGCCAAGCCCCGTCAGGCGTTCCGATACTTTGCGGCCACCGCCTGCCTTTTCAAGGCCGATGGACAGGGTGGTGGCATCGCTTGCAAGTGCATCGAGCACATACGCATCGGAGCCGACATTCATGCTGACCAATTGGGCCGAGCCCGGCTCCATCGTGGCCTGTTTTGTATCCACCGTCATGCCGACAATGCCGGCTGCGCGGGCATGGATGCCCACGATCATGCCATTATCGTATTCCGTGACCATAAGGCAGCCTTGCTGGTCGGGATGTTCCTTCACGTCAAATTGCGATGCCATGGACGGGCCGACGAGCCAAGCCGACAGGGGCTTGGCGACAGGCGATTTCGGTTCGTTGATATTGCTCGTGCGGGCGGCCTTGGGCGCGGCTTTGACGGCGGCGGCTGGAATGGGCGCGGGAGCAGCTTCGCCTTGCGGGGCTGCCGGTAAAATGCTGATGGGGTTAGCGGCATGAGCCATGCCCCCCACTGCCAAAGCAGAGGTGGAAAGCAGGACAAGCGCGAATCGAGAGACCAATTTCATCGTTGTGGAGTTTACCTGTTGGCCAATAGGCCGCCAAGGTGTCAATCAATCTACGCACATCCATTTTTAGAAGGCCAAAGACCAAAATTTGATTATTTTCATAACCGAGTGTAATTTAACGCCATGCCTAACACCCTTATCATTCGTGCCGATGCATCGCTGGCTTTTGGCCAGGGCCACACGCTGCGTAACCGTTCACTTTCCGATGCTTTCAAGGCCGTAGCGCCCGAAACGCGCATTATATGGGCGGCGACACCTGAAACCTTTACCCTCGTGCCCGCCATTGCCGCCGATTTTGAAACTATCCCCCTGCCCGCTGCCAGCCAGACAACCCAGATGCAGGTGCTGGCCGCGCAGCTTGGGTCATTTGGCGACACCAAACCCATGATGGTTGTTGATGGTTACCATATGGACCACGAGACGCTGGACGTAGCCCGCGCACACGGCATTGCAGGCGTCAGTACGCAAATTGACGAGAAAATGAACCGCTATTTGGGCGCACACGATTTCGTTGTTGATTACCTGCCGCATAACCCGGCTGATTATAAAGACCAGAAGCTTGTAGCGCCCCACACGCATGTGATGTGCGACACACCGATAGTAGCGCGGCGCTTTAATGAGCTTGCCGCCCAGCGCAGAAATTGGCTAGCACAGCGCCCTGCCAATGACCTCAAAAACATCTTACTCATCAATGGTGGGTTCAATATCGGCAATATGCTGGAAGCGATGATCGACCACGTTGTCACCGAACCTACCAAATGGAATGACAGCCGTTTTTCAGTGTTTATGATGTCCAAGGCTGCAAGCTTCGAGCAGGTAAAAGAATGCATTGCCCGCGCCAATGATGCGGGCATCAATATGACGATGTTTGCCGATGACCAGAATATTCCCGAACATATGGTGAAGGCAGACCTATACATAGGAGCCGCAGGCCTAGCACCCTACGAGCTAGGCGCTGTGGGCGGTGCCCCTTCCGTTGTTATGCCTGCGGGGCATAACCAAGACAGCGTTGGCGTTGTTGCCGCCGAGCGTGGTGCTGCTATTAATGTCGGCGCTTACCTGACATTGGAAGGCAACCAGTTAGTGCGTACGCCTGAAAGCGCTGCGCGGGTTGCAAACGCGATGCAAGTTGCACGCTATGTTTTAGCATCACCCTATAAGCGGGCATCAATGAGCATTGCATCTGCTGCGTTTTGCGACGGGCACGGCGCCGACAGAATAGCCAAGGCCATGCTTGCCAAACAGGCCTGCGCCTTACGCTATTAGGCGTCGCCATCCTTCATAAGACGAGCCGCGAGCGAGGCTTCCAGAAACATATCGAGATCGCCGTTCAACACATCATCTGACTGGTTGGTTTCAACTTCCGTGCGGAGGTCTTTGACCAGTTGATACGGAGCCAGAACATAAGAGCGGATCTGGTGGCCCCAGCCGATATCGGTTTTCTCGCCGTGTGCGGCTGACTTCGCGTCTTCACGCTCTTTGAGTTCTTTTTCGTACATGCGGGCTTTCAGCATCGCCATCGCCGTTGCGCGGTTTTTATGCTGCGAACGGTCAGCCTGACAGGCCACGATAATACCGGTTGGCAGGTGGGTGATACGGATAGCGGAGTCGGTCCGGTTGACGTGCTGGCCGCCGGCGCCGGATGCGCGGTAGGTATCGACCTTCAGGTCTTTATCGAGAATCTCGATGTTGATCGTGTCGTCAATGACAGGTGAAACACCGACACTCGAGAATGACGTATGGCGGCGGGCGTTTGAATCAAAAGGCGAGATACGGACCAGACGATGCACGCCGTTTTCCGATTTCAGCCAGCCGTAAGCGTTAGGCCCTTCAATTTCGAGCGTAGCGGATTTGATGCCAGCTTCCTCGCCGTCGCTCTGATCAAGCAATGACACCTTGTAGCCGTGCTGTTCGGCCCAGCGTGTGTACATACGCAGCAGCATCGACGCCCAGTCTTGTGCCTCGGTGCCACCGGCACCAGCGTTGACTTCCAAATAGGCTGAATTGGCATCAGCCTCGCCCGATAACAGGCTTTCAAGTTCCTTCTTCGCGGCATCATCGCGAATGGCGTTCAGCCCCTGTTCGGCCTCGAGCACGATGCCTGCATCGCCTTCCGCTTCGCCCATTTCGATAAGGCCGATATTGTCGTTCATCGCGTTTTCGATGGCGCGCACGCTTTCAATGCGGGCGGCGAGTGTGTTGCGTTCACGCATGATGCCCTGCGCCTTTGTGGCATCATTCCACAGGTTCGGGTCTTCGGCGATATTGTTCAGTTCGGCTAGGCGATCAATCGAGACATCCCAGTCAAAGATGCCTCCTCAGCAGTGCTAAAGACGCTTTGATCTCATCTACGACTGCTAGGGTTTCGGCTTTCACTTCGTGATCCTTCTTTTTTGATTTGCGGCCTGCCCTTCGGGCGTCGAAATCAAAAATGTTTAGTATAGGTACGGTTTAAATACGTTTTTGCCCTCGACGGCCTGTTAAGGCCGGCTGCAGGGCAAAAACATTATATTAGGCAGCTTCGGCCAAAGCCAGAGGGGCCATCGCATCAAAATGGGCAACCATTTGCTGAGCGGCTGCCGTCAGGCCTTCTTCGCCTTCATATTGCAGAACAAGCGCGTGTTCGCCTTCAAAGCCGTTGGCCGTCAAAATGACTGCGCTTTCAGCGAAGGCAACAATCGGCTTTTTCATCGCGAACATCGCGGTCACAAAGCGGCGTGTATGGGGGTTTGCCATCAGTTTATCAACGTGGCGCTGGCCACCAGGGATGATCAGGCGGTCGTAATCGCTGCCGAGGGATACTTCGATTTTAGCATCGGACGGGTAGCAATGGCCCCAGGTGCCTTCGCCCCAGGAATGGATCAGGCCTGATTCAGGGCTGATAACGGTTGGACGCAGGCGGCTTGCAGCCAGTGCGCGTGCAATTGCAGTCATTTCGGTTTCGCTGACGCCGCTTGCGGCTAACAGGGCAATTTTAGGAGCTTGGGTAAATCCGGTCATGGCACCTTTTCTTTTTTGGTTTTTTTGGGTGGTTCTTCGTGTGCGCGATACAAAGCTGAGTCTGGGTCACACTGTCAAGAAAAAACGACTCCGTATGATGCCCTCTGTTGCTTTGAGCAAGCGCAAATGCTTGGCTTTTTTATTGAGGGCTCACATTAAACATCATGTGATTTTCCAGCAAAAATAATAACGTCTTGGTGATTGCCGATTTTTCAATGGAACTTCATCGGACCAGCTTTGTTGTTACGTAGAGCGTAAAGCCAAAATTCAAATTGGCGGACGCTTTACAGAAGGCTTTATGCCGCAGATGTTTTTATATTATGTAAATTCTTAAAATGCAACAGGAATTATGGATTTTGTAAGCCAGTCCTTTGAACCCGCAGCGTTTTTGGCTGTCTTTTTGGTTGCAAGGGTGCGGATGACTCTCTATACCTACCCATAACATTTTATCGACTCAAAAAGGAGTGAACCTATGTTCAGTTTTCGTCATCTCGCCCTCTTAGGCGCGGTTGTGACACTTGGTGCCTGTTCTGTTGCCAACGGCTACAGCGAAGTTAACGCGCTGAACAAGGCGCAGGCCACGGGTTCGCCTTTCACGCAACAATTGACCGCTGAATATAAAGCGTTCTCGAACTACCTGCTCAAAGACATGAGAGATTATGCGGACTCAGTGCACTTTGCCCGCAAGGGTCTGGCTTCCGCTACCGGCGAGAACATCATGCCTGAACCCGTCAATGACTGGGATCTGAACGCAGCCGAAATCACCGAACTTTCAGACGCCCGCGCCCGCCTCGTATCGGCATTTGACCGCGGCGCACGCGAAATCATCCCCGGCAAATCGGCCGTTGCCCAGTCACGCTATGACTGCTGGATCGAACAGGATGAAGGCAGCGTCAACGACACCGGCAAGAAAGGCAAACTGGACTGCAAAGCCCAATTCGCCGCCGCTATTCAGGAAGTTGAAGCCGCTATCCCCGAACAGGCACCAATGCCTGCGCCTGAAGCGCCAATGGTTGATGACAGCGTTCCAGCCCCAGTCGGCATGATGGATGCTGCCCCACAACCGATGGACAGCAAAGACGCCATGTATCTGGTGTTCTTCGATTGGGATTCGTCGATTGTCGGCCAAGGCGGTGCGTCCGTTCTTGACGCAGTCGTCAAGGAAATCAGCAACCGCGGCATCAAGCATGTCACCGTCGTAGGCCACACCGACCGTTCAGGTTCGGATGCTTACAACGAGAAACTGGCCATGCGCCGTGCCAACGCGATCAAGAAAGAACTGGTATCACGCGGCGTTTCAGCCGACATGATCTCGGTCTCCGGTCGTGGCGAGAACGAATTGCTGGTCCAGACATCAGACAACGTACGCGAACCGGCTAACCGCCGCGGCGTCATCACCTTCCAGTAAGAAGGCAATCCAACACGAAAAAGCCGGGCACATTGCCCGGCTTTTTTATTGCCCCATTATAGCGCACAAAAAACCGGCCAGAAGCTTTATGCCCCTGGCCGGTTTTGTTTTACTGGATGCGCCGATTATCAGATCAGGTGCATGTTATTTTTAAGCCCTGCCTGTACCGCGTCATCGACATTTTTAACCATGTCTTCGACCATCAGGTTGAGCTGGCGGTCACGCTCGGCCAGCGAGGTGCCGGCAGGCAGTTGTTTTTTGCGTTCAAGTGTATAGGCCGAGCGCACGTTGGGCTGGGTCTGGCGGTCAACCAGATCAAGGCCGATGCGCATTGTCACAACATATTCCATAGGTTTGGATAGCTGGAAGTTTTCGGTCCAGTTACCTGTATTCGGCACTTCGGATGCCGTAAGGGATGCCTGCTGGATGATGAAGTTAAGCGTACCCTCACCGCCATTGGCTTTCAGGCGGCGGTTGGCGTAACGCGTCAATGCCTCAACCGGCGATACACGCGGGTTAAGTTGTGCGCCACCGCCTGTGCTGTCGGTAACTTGCACTTTGCTTACACCCAGCGATACCGGTGCCATCTGGGTGAAACCCAGATCAGCGCGCGGCAGGTTGGTGGTTGATGTACTTGTGCAGGCTGCTGGCAGTATGGCCAGCAGGGCTGCGCCTGTGAGGAAAAAATGCTTTAGCGTCATTTTATGCTCCTTTTAATGTTTGAAAACTTAATGCTTTTTTTGATCAGGCTCGACGACCGTGCAGGTCATGTCGTTGATATTGTAGTGGTATGACTTGCTACAGAACTCACATGTCATTTCTATGATGCCGTTGGTGGCCGCATGTTCCTGATCATCCGGCGGGAGGGTTGCCATCACGCGGCTGACACGCTCGGTCGAGCAGCGGCATTTTTTATAGACGGTCTGGGGCGGGAAAATACGCACCCCTTCCTCGTGGAACAGGCGGAACAGAATATCGTGCGAATGCAGCAGCGGGTTCACCAATTCAAGGTCGGTGATGGATTGCAGCAGGACGTTTGAACGGCTCCATTCCTCCTCTTTTTCAGCGGCAAGTTCAGGCCGGAACGGGGCGATATTTTCCTCAGGAATGGCAGCGATTGACGGGTCTGGCATACGCTGGAGCATGATGGCCCCTGCCCGCCAGCCTGACGCCTCATCGAAGGCCGCCGCCACTTTAAGTGATGTGCCGATTTGTTCGGACTGGTCGAAATAATGGCGTACGCTATCAACCAACGCGTCACCCGCCAGCGACACGATACCTTGATAGCGTTCCGTAAACTCGCCCTGATCAACCGTGAAGGCCAGATAACCCTTACCCAGAATCTGCTTGAGCTCAAACCCAGCATAGGGGCCGCTGGTCGTGCGTTCCTCGGCCAGTTCCATGGCCTTGATGACATCGGCATCATAGCTGGCATAACCGCGAATGGCGCCCAACGTCGTGACATCAACCACCAGCGTGCGTACTGGGCCATCGGAACTGGTTTGCAGGGTGAAAATACCTTCGTATTTCAGCATGGATGACAGTAAAAGGGCCGTTGCCACCGTTTCCGCCAGCAAATGAGCAACGGCACGCGGGTATTCATGCGCGGAGAGTAAATCGTTTAAAACAGCACCCAAACGAACAACACGACCGCGAAGGCCCGAAAGTTCAAGCTGGAAGGGCTGAATGACATCGTCATCCGGCGCGCGCGGGGCGGTTTTGTCGCTATTATCGTTGGCAATGCGGGTCATAGGGCCTTTTTTACCCTCAGGAGCGGATTTTGTAACCCGTTTTCAGCATGGCCAAAGCCACCATCCACAAGGCAATCGACAAACCAGCCAACAGAAGCAGGCCATTACCCAGCGGCATGTCGGCCACACCAATGAAGCCATAGCGGAAACCGTCAATCATGTAGAAGAACGGGTTGGCATGGGCCAGGAAGGCGAAAGCAGGCGGCAGGTGCTCAGCCGCATAAAACGTGCCCGAAAGCATGGTCAGCGGCATGATGATGAAGTTGGTAACGCCGGCCAGATGATCAAACTTTTCGGCCCATATACCGGTTACCAACCCTAAAAGCGCCAAAAGCAGCGACCCCAGAAACCCGTAAGCCACAATGGCCCAGATATGGGCAATCGGCAGATGCGCGAAGGGCACCATAATCAGGATGCTAAAGGCGCCCACGGCCAACCCGCGCAAAACGCCGCCCAGAGCATAGGCTGTCAGCAATTCGCCAGCCGACAAAGGCGGCATGAGCACATCAACAATCGACCCCTGTACCTTGGCAATGATGATGGAGGATGACGTGTTGGCAAACGCATTTTGCGCTACCCCCATCATCACGAGGCCGGGCAGCAGGAAGGTCATATAAGGGACGCCTTCAAGCCCGCGCCCCTGCCCCCCTGACGATACCGAGAACACGAGATAGAACAAAGCCGTGGTAATAACGGGGGCCACCACCGTTTGCAGATACACTTTGGAAAAGCGCACCACTTCCTTGCGGGTCATGGTGTAAAGGCCGATCCAGTTGATGCCTTTGACAATACGGGGTTTAAGGCTTGCGGCAGCTTCTGCAGGTGATGACATAGGTTGGCTTTCAAACTAGAATTTCGAGTATGGACGAACATAGCCCGCCTAAGGCCAAGGTCAAACGTAAAACCCCAAAGAAATTAAGTGAGGGGTACTTACGCAATTCGGCCCTTTATTACCTGCAAAGGCACCCGACTTCCGTTGCCCATTTTATTGAAGTGATGGGGCGTAAAATCAAGCGTTCAACGCGGGTGTACCCTGAACAGGATGCCGATGCCTTTCTGAAATACGTGGAAGAGCATTTGGTTGCCGAATTTGCACGCGCGGGTTTTTTGAACGACGCCCTCTACGCCAAGGCCCTCACCACTTCGCTGCAACGCCGCGGCCTTCCCAAGCGGGCCATAACCATGCGCCTTGCCAGCAAGGGCGTGGAACCTGACGAAGAAACACTGGCCGAACAGAATGACCTTGCTGCCGCCTGCCGTTTTGCAAAACGCAAAAGGCTGGGGGCTTTTGCCAAGGTAGAACGCGACCCGCAAAAAGACCTGGCCGCATTGGCGCGTGCAGGTTTCGGGTATGACGTGGCATCACGCGTGCTGCGCGCCACATTGGCTGAAATTGAAGAAGGTCTGGATTAGAGCGAGCGTTCGTTACGTGGGAATGCCGTGACGTTACCGCCTGATTGCGCCTGTGGCGGTTGCGCCACGCGGCGGGCGGGAATGACCAGTGTCGCCGTGGTGCCTACACCCTTGCGGCTGACCAGTTCGAACTGGCCTTCGTGCATTTTGATAAGCGCATCGACCAGTGTAAGGCCGAGCCCCGTGCCTGAATTGGTACGCGAGAATGCGCTTTCGACCTGCCCGAATGGCGAGAGGGCTTTTTCGATTTCCTTTTCATCCATGCCCACGCCCGTGTCGGTCATGGAAATGCGCAAATCATGCCCCGCGCCTGCGTAATCACAGTCAATGGTCACACGGCCTTCGGGCGGAGTGAATTTGATCGCGTTGGAAAGCAGGTTCATAATCATCTGCTTGAAGGCCAGCTCCTCACCAATGACTTTCGGCATATCGGGGTGCAAGTTATTGACGACCGTGACGCGACCGGCCTCGGCCTTCGAACCCAACAGACTTACGCAGGTACTGGCCGTGCGGTGCAGGCCGAACAATGTTTCATTGAGCGACCTGTCGCCAGCTTCGATGCGGGAGATATCGAGAATATCGTTGATAATGGTCAGCAGGCGTTTGCCGCTGTCGTTGATGTCGGTCGCGTAATCGGCATAGGCCTTCTGGCCGACAGGGCCCATGGCCTGACTTTGGATAATTTCAGAGAAGCCGATAATGGCGTTAAGCGGCGTACGCAATTCGTGCGACATGTTGGCCAAGAATTCAGATTTCGCGCGGTTGGCCAAATCGGATTGTAGTTTGGCTTCCTTCAGGCCCTGTTCTGCCAATTTACGCTGAGTGATATCTTCGATCGAACCCTCGTAATACAGCAGGCGGCCATCGTCATCTTTCACGGCACGCGCGTTTTCAGACACCCAGACAATTTCACCGTCGCGGCGTTTGATGGTGGCTTCGTGGTTACGGACATAACCGAAATTCTCGAGGTCGCGTTCATAGCGCAGGCGGTCGCGCGGGTCGGTGTAAATTTTACCCATGTCAGAAATACCTTCCATGACATCGCGCGGGGTGGTGTAGCCCAGAATACGGCTCAGGGCCGGGTTGGCCGAAAGAATGCGCCCCTGATAATTGACCTGATAGATACCACCGGCTGCGTTTTCAACGATGGTACGGTATTTCTTTTCGGCTTCGGCCAGCGCCTTTTCAGCGCGGCGACGTTCCTCAACGTCGGTAATGGTACCGACCACGCGGGCATTGCGGGCGTTATCGGTACGGACCATGGAGAAGGCCAGTTCGATCGCGCGGTATTTGCCATCCGCCGTATGCAGGCGGGTAATGGAGCGGTACCCCTGCCCCTTGTCACGTACCATGCTCACGAAGGCGTGACGCTGGGAATCGTGATCGGCGGGGTGCAGCATGTCAAACAGGTCACGCCCCAGCGTATGGGTTATTGAGAAGCCTGTGACCTTTTCCCATGTCGCATTTACGAACAGGAGGTTACCAGCAGCATCACATTCAAATATAATGTCGGATACGGAATCGATAACGCCGCGATATTCACGTTCGCTTCGTTGCATGGCTTCATACAGGCGATTCGATTCATCAACCTGATTCTTAAGTTCGAGGTTTTTGGCTGTCAGCGCATTGTTCATGACCGACAGACGCAATGACTGGCGGTAGTTACTGCGGACATACAATGTGCCGATCATTGTGACGGTCAGACCAAACAGCAACAGCAGCAAGGGCACGCGGCTGATAAAGGCCATACGCACGTTTTCTTTTACTTCGGCTGTGATGTCGAATGAGGCGTCACCAGCGGGCATGTTCCACATTTCTGTCGAAACCTGAAAAGGGAAGAATGATTTATCGTTGGTGGTATTTGTCTGCTGTCTGTCAACCTGCAGGATGCGGCTGCCCGAGTTACTGTCACGGATAATCAGCCGCTGGACCGAGTCATGTATGGCCGCATTCTGAAGGTCGATACCGCGGCTGAGGCGTACAACCCCCACGACCACTCGGCGCAATTGCCCACCCTGCGATTTTGGATACATCAACACCATCGGGCGGGAAGCCGTATCGGTCGTGCCTTTATCATAAGTCAAAGCATCCGTACCGAAATCGGGGCGGACGTTTAAAGGCTTGTCGGGTTTGAGGGTGGAAAGCAGATTTGTATCAAGGACCGGGGCATCTTTACGGCCTGACCAATCGGGTGACGTATATAGTGTATATCGCGTCCAGCCATTGGAACCTTTTTCAAACAGCACCAACTGCTCAAACAGGCTGTACTGGGGGACCAGTTTTTCAATGTCTCTGAGGCCATCTTCCGTGACCCCACCCCTGACTTCCTCCAGAAGGCCGATGGCCTTATCGGCACCCTCAAGGGTCGAAGATAATCTGACAAATCCATTTTCGATGGTATGGCGAATCTGCTCCGCCAGGGACTTTTGGTCCTCCACCCGCATCTGGTTTATGAAGACTGTGAGGGTCACAAAAGCGGTTACGGTCAAGATAAGACCGTTCATAAAAACCATCAATTGCGTGAGGCCGCTGCGGCCCAGACGGGACACAGAAAACGGCTTGCCGCCTGACTTTCCAGCCGTTCGCTGCATCGGTTTTCCTGCCGATTTGCCGAACTTGCTTGCGATGAGTTTCTTTGTTTTTAACATGAATCCAAATGGCCGGGGTTAGCCGGTTTTAAAGCGTCGTTACCTCACAGTGCCATAGCCAGGTTAAAGAAAGCCTAAGGCCATGCTCCTGCAATAGTTAACGAAATAGTGGACAATCTTAACCTTTTATGATTGGTTAATATCGCTGGTGCTGTAACGCAGCAAAAAACATGAGGAGACTATTATGGTACGCTCGTTTTTCGACCCTACAATTTTCAAACAAATGATGCCCAAACAGGGCCTCAGCACATCACCTGTTTTCGACATGAAACAGATGATGGAAACACAACGTAAAAACATGCAGGCGATGTCAGATCTGATGCAGCTTGGTATGGAAAGCGTGCAACAGGCAATGTCACGTCAGGCTGAACTGGTTGGCCGCATGGTGCAGGACAATTCCAGCTATGCTTCCACCATTATTGCCGAAGGCACGCCTGAGCAAAAAGTACAACGTCAGGCCGACATGGTTCGTAAATCGTACGAAGCCACTGTTGCAGGCGCACGCGAAGTCAACGAGATCCTCACCAAGTCGAGTGAAGAAGTCGCTGCCATCATCAACCGCCGCGTCACTGCTTCCTTAAGCGAATTCAAAGCCGCTTTCGACCATGGCAAAGCCGCATACGATCACAACAAGGCCGTTGCCACCGCCACGGTTGAAAAAGTTGTCGCCAATGCAAAACCTGCCGCTAAAGCTGCTGCCAAAAAGACAGTCCGCAAAGCCAAGGCCGTTGCTAAGGCCGTTACCAAAGCTGCTTAATCATGACCGGTGGCGATACCATTGCGCCATTGGTTACGATTGACGATTTTCTGAAGATAGACGTCCGCGTTGGCACAGTAGTGGACGTCTTGCCATTTCCTGAGGCGCGCAAACCCGCCTATAAAGTGTTTGTCGATTTTGGCCCTGCCATCGGTATCAAAAAAACATCCGCCCAAGTGACCGTGCATTACACACCTGAAAGCCTTAAAGGCCTTCAGGTAGCGGCGGTCATCAATTTCCCGCCACGGCAGGTCGGGCCCGTCATGTCCGAAATCCTGATCCTCGGCTTCCCCGATGCAAACGGCGCTGTCATGCTTGTGCACCCTACCAAGCCGGTGCCCAATGGGGGTAGATTATTTTAGAAAGAGCTACATGATAGACGAGCAGCTACTTGCAGAATTAGAAGATTTGCTAAGAGCAAAGCCTGAAAACCTTACAAGCGGCGATGCTGATGCCATAGAATGGCTTGGAAGAGCTTTAGCCATTATTGAAAATTCAGGATCATTCCAATCTGTTACTGCAATTGGATACGTTCGCACTATGCAAAATAAAATCATTGGTGGTTTAGTAAGAGATTCAGCAAAAAGCGATCTTATGGTCGTATTATCCCAAATCCGCGCATCCTTAAGAATGAAAACCATAGGGCCAGTTAGTACTGCCATAGGGCAAGGCATGGTATTCAATTACTTCGATGAAGTAAGAAAAATCATTTCTTCTGCAACAAAAGACATCTTATTCGTTGACCCCTATCTTGAGGCAGAATTTGTAAGTCGTTATTTACCTTACATTCCCAGCAATGTCAGAATACGCTTACTAGCAAGCAAGCGTTTGGATCAGCTTATTCCAGCTGTAGAAACCTTCTCAAAGCAAAACAACATATCCATTGAAGTGCGATCAACGAATAACATTCATGATCGTCACTTCTTTATAGATGGGATTTCTGGCTTCCAATCGGGAGCATCTTTTAAAGATGGTGCAGTTAAAGCTCCAACAGGAATCATTCAGATTACGGATGCCTTCCCAGCGGTACAAAAAACCTATGAAGATATGTGGGAGGCATCCAGAAAAGAATTTCCTAGTTAAGCGCAGGGCGTCTTTACTAATCTTTTATAACCCCTTGATTATAATCAGGGCATGAACAGTGTTTTGACCCTTTTGCACGGCATGTTCATGCCCACATGCCTTGCGAACTTCGTATCGTGCTGGGCTATATTTCTGCTTATGGTCGGCCTGCTGTTTATAGGCAGCGTCTTGCGCGGGCATACAAGAGCCTGGCGTAACGAGGTTTATAAAAGCCGGCGCGGGCAGAGCGATGGGCCCATTACCACCATCGCTACCTTCGCTATTCTGATCGCATTCTGCCTGTTTGGTTTCTGGTATTTCGGGCATGTTATGGCCGAAGCACTGGTCAATGGTTTCGTCAAAGCCAAGCGCGCCAGTTACGATGTCGGCACCCCTGAATTCGCACATCATATGAAAGTGCTGCTTGTATGCCGCTATACCATGCTGGGCTTTGCAGGCTTTTCCGTGTTCGGCTGCTATAAGCGCCTGCGCTATAGCTGATTATAACGGCAGATGTATAAGTACACGCAGACCGCCTTGCGGGCTGCGATCGAGCACGATGCTGCCACCATGGCCCAATATGATATCCTGCGCGATAGCAAGACCCAGCCCTGTGCCGCCGGTTTTACGGTTGCGCGATGCCTCAAGCCGCTGGAACGGTTTAAAGGCATCTTCATAGCGTTCGGGCGGTATGCCGGGGCCATCATCATCCAGCATCAACACGACCCAGTCGTTATCGTGGTCAACCTCCAGCGTCAGTATGGCGGTGTGTGCATATTTGCGCGCATTCTCGATCAGGTTTGTGATGGCACGTTCAAGCGCGCCGGGGCGTATTTCAAGTTCCAGCGATCTGGGGGCGTTTAGCGCCACGTCAAAATTCTGGCGGCGGGCATTGCCGACGACACGGTCAAGCATCCCGACAATATCAGCCTTTTGCGAAGGTTCATCCCCCTCACCGCGCATGAAGGCCAGATAGCCTTCAACCATGGTTTCCATGTCTTCGATATCGGTGTGCATGGCTTGCGTGTCGGGCGTGGCGGGCATCATGGCCAGTTGCAGTTTCATGCGTGTCAGCGGCGTGCGTAAATCGTGACTGATGCCCGCCAGCATGGTTGTACGCTGCTGGACCGCGCGGGTAATACGTTCCTTCATATTAAAAAATGCTTCGGTGGCACCGCGTATTTCGCGCGCGCCCGATGGCTTGAAGCGCTGCACATCGGCCCCCTTGCCGAAGCGTTCAGATGCAATGGCCAGCCTGCGTATCGGGCGGATTTGATTCCGCATGAAGATAACCGAGACAATAAAGAACAGCAGTGCCAGACCGTTGAGCCACAGCACGAAAATGTAACCCGAGCTATCGTACATCCGGCTTTGCGGCATGGATGCCTGCAGCAGGCCGGTTTTCAACTGCACCACAACGTCGACACGCTTGCGGCGCAAATCAATATCGACATTGAACGGGCGTCGCACCTGCCGCACAAAGGCGCGGGCCAATGTATCTTCCAGTCCCGGGCCGTCACCCGCATCGACCATCAGCGCATCGTTCTTGCCGTGGGGGCTGTATGTCACCAGCACGTCCATGTGCTTTGCCAGCTGGCCTTTGAGCATTTCAATCGTGCGGGTGTCGCGCGGGGCGGCTTCTATCTGCTCGCTCATCGCGGCGATTTCACCGGCGACCGAAAACGCCAGACGTTCGGTCATCCGCGTCCAGTGCCTGTCGAAGAAAATATAGGTGGCGGCCCCCTGCAACAGCAGGATGGGCAGCAGGATGATGAGCACGGTCCGGCCAAATAGGCCGCGGGGCATCAGGTCACGCAGGCGCGTCAGCGGTTTTTTGGTGATGGGGTTGGTGATCATGCCTGCAGGGTATCTTCCGGCATGGCACGCAGCAAGTAGCCCTGCCCGCGCACGGTTTGCACCATCATCGGCAGACGCGGGTCATCACCCAGTTTTTTACGAAGGCGCGTCACCTGTACGTCAATCGTGCGGTCACTGCCGCCCGTCAGGCCCAGTGAACTTGCCAGCACTTCGCGGCGCACTGGCAAATTGGGCTTTGCGGCGAGCACCGATAGCAGTGCCACTTCGTTTCCCGTCAGCGCCACCGCCTTGTTTCCAGAATCATATAAACAACGCGCGGCCACATCGAATACCCACGGGCCGATCACGAGGCGATTCACGACCATCGGTTTTTCAGACGGCATGCTGCGGCGCAGAATGGCCGATATGCGCAAAAGCAATTCGCGCGGCTCAAACGGTTTGGGCATATAGTCGTCAACGCCTGCTTCCAGACCTGCGATACGGTCGCGCGTCTCACCCATGGCGGTTAGCATCAATATCGGCATCTCGCGCGTTTTGCGGATGAATTTGGCCAATTCCAGCCCTGTTTCACCGGGCATCATTACATCGAGAATCGCTAGATCAAACCGCAGCATCTGCATTTGCGCGCGCGCGGCAGCACCACCGGATGCCGCCGACACCCAGTAACCCTGCTGGCTTAAATAGCGGGTGAGAAGCGTGCGGATGCGGTCATCGTCATCCACAACCAGAATATGCGGTTTTGATAGTGCCATATTGCTTTTGTATCCGTTCCTGCCTTAGATGATAGCCCCTGAATTGCAGGAAAACAAAGAGGTGTTCCAATGGCTGTCATTCCTTTCGACCAACGCGATGGTTTTATCTGGTACAACGGCCAAGTTCTGCCGTGGAAAGATGGTAAAATCCATATCCTGAACCATGGGCTGCATTATGGCAGCTGCGTGTTTGAAGGCATTCGCGCCTATAACGGCAAGCCCTTCCGCCTCACGGACCACAATAAACGCCTGCACCGTTCGGCCGAAATTCTGGACATGAAGGTGCCCTACGACGTGGCCACCATTGATGCCGCCTGTATGGCCATGCTGGAAGCCAACAACCTGAAAGACGCTTATTTGCGCCCTGTTGTGTGGCGGGGCTCCGAAATGATGGGCATTGCCGGCGGCGATTTCCCCGCGCATGTGGCGGTTACTTGCTGGACATGGGGCAAGTATTTCTCACCCGAGATTCTTGAAAAAGGCATTTCGCTCAAACAATCGAAATGGGCCAAGCCTGCGCCCAATACCGCCCCTACCGAAAGCAAGGCTGCCGGGCTTTATATGATCGGCACGCTGGCCAAGCACGAAGCCGAGCGCGCGGGCTATACCGATGCCCTGATGCTGGATTTCCGCGGGCTGGTTGCTGAATCATCGGGTGCAAACCTGTTCATGGTAAAAGATGGCAAGATCCGCACGCCTATTCCTGATTGCTTCCTGAATGGCATCACGCGCCAGACCGTGATGGAACTGGCCCGCAAGGCCGGATACGAACTGGAAGAAACGCGCATCACACTTGAAGAACTGATGGCCGCCGATGAAGTGTTTTTGTGCGGGACAGCCGCCGAGATTTCGCCTGTCGGCAAAATCAACGACACGGTTTATACGGTTGGCCCCGTTACGCGCCGTATCCATGCGGATTACGACGCGCTGGTGCGTAGCTAAACTGCCTCGCATATTGCGGCTGGTGCCCCCGCTAGACGACCGGTGCAGCGTTTAGACTGGCCATCAGGCGTATAGTTACGCCTTTACCATCCAGCCCATCGCGAAGACTGATATCAATGCCGTGAGCCAGCGCGATGGTCGTCACAATGGACAACCCCAGACCGGACCCTGTTGCCGCCATTCCCGCGACGCGATAAAAGCGGTCGAAAATGCGCGCCCTATCTTTTTCCGGAATGCCGATACCATTATCCGCAACGTCCAGAACAATATGACCATTTTCTCTTTTACCGGTCAGCAACACGCGGCCATGTTCGGGCGTGTAAAGAATAGCATTGTTTACCAGGTTACCGATCATTACGGCCAGTTGCGGCGCATTGCCCTGCAGGACAAGATCCTCCCCGATTTCCGTTTGCACAGAGATATGTTTTTGTCTGGCTAATGATGTCAGCTGCTCTATGACCTCGGCAATAACGTCGCCCAAATTCACCGATGCCCAGACATGGGGCATGTTGCCAGGCTCCTGCCGCGCCAATTCCAGCAATTGCTGGACCAGACGGATACTGCGTGACACGCCCTTTTCAAGCGTACTTATAGCCTCGTCTTTTTCCTGTGCGTCCTGCGCGCGCTTTAAAATATCCAGTTGCAGGCGCACAGCCGTGAGGGGGGTTCTGAGTTCATGGGCTGCGTCAGATGTAAAGCGTCGATGGCTATCGAGCGCCTGTTTCAACCGCATCAAAAGGTCATTCAGGGCATTTACCAATGACTTGATCTCGACCGGTGCATGGTCATCCGGCAATGGCTCAAGAAAAGCTGCCGTCCGCTTTTCAATCAGGCCTGAAATACGCGCCAGCGGCTTTAAGCCGTAGCCGACAAGAAACCATATTAGAATGCCCAGTAACAAGTACTGAATAAAGATCGGGACGAGAAGTACGTGAAAAATCTCGGCCACGACCCCGTGGCGTTTGTGCAAATCCTGCGCGATCTGGATAATATTCCGGTCGTGGTCCAGGCGATAAAAACGCCAGTCCCGTTCATTGAATGGGATTTGACCGAAACCGTCGATGGTCTGAAGCTCAAAGCGAATAGCGGGATGGGACGTGTATTCCAGAACGCCGTCACGCCATATCTGGATCAGGAATTCTTCTTCACCGTTCAATGTCTCACTCGATGACACATGCGCGACGGCTGCGGCCTCATCTTCAAGCCCCGTATTGGCAAGCACCACCGCGACCTGACGCATATTTTCGTCATAGAGTTCGTCCATCTCATTGCGGACGCTAAAATATGTAGCAGCGGCCAGCAACATGGTGACAACTGTGATAACCGATAAAATACTGAGCAGTAGCTGCTTGCGGATTGAGCTCATGAAGGCTCCGTGAGCGTGTACCCCACGTTGCGTATATTTTTGATAACGTCCTGGCTCAGTTTTTTACGCAGTTGATGAATATGCACTTCAACTGCGTTGCTGGCGACTTCCTCGTTCCAGCCATAGAGGCTTTCCTCAAGCTGCGTTTTTGAAAGTATGGCGTTTGGCGTTTTTATAAGAGCATAGAGCAGTGAAAATTCGCGCCCCGACAATACGGCTTTTCGGTCGTCGTAAATCACTTCGTGCGTTTTTGGATTGATGGCCAGTTTGTTATGATGCAGCCACCCTTCATCATGCCCGGCCTTCACGTTTTTACGGCGCATCAGACTGCGGATGCGGGCTTCCAGTTCTTCCAGCGCAAACGGCTTGAGCAGGTAATCATCGGCACCTGCGTCGAGCCCCTGGACTTTGTCTGACACAGTATCTCTGGCTGTCAAAATAATGACCGGTACCGCGTTGCCACGCTTACGCAAAGCCCTGAGCACATCAAGACCCGAACGATCAGGCAGGCCTAAATCCAAGATAATCAGATCATAAAGGGTGTCCTGAAGCGTTATGTCAGCAGTCTCGCCATCCTGCGCCCAGTTAACGGCGAAGCCTTCTTTCTTGAGGGCTTTCTGCAGCCCTTCCCCGATCATTCTGTCGTCTTCAACCAGCAGTAATCTCATGGGTTTATTTAACCAGCTTATCGCAGGCGACTCCAGTCTTTCCAGTGGGTTGCCGACTGGTAATAGCTCAAGGCCTCATCTAGCAAAGAAGGATTGGCAACGCTTTCTTCAAACCGGCCGGTGCCACCCCGTTTATAATACGTTACATTTTTGACTGGCTTCAGTACGACCAGACTATCCTGATTGATGTACCCTAATTGCTGATAATTGGAGATAAAGGCGCGCTCTTCATCCTGCTTTTTATCCAGCACGTCCTGCCCATAAAAACGGCTTTCATAACTGACGTTCAGCAAGCCCAGAAGTGTCGGGGCCACATCCATCTGGCTGACCATGCGGTCTATATGCGCGGGCTTGATGAGAGCGGGCGCATAGATAAACATAGGGATGTGATATTTTTCAGGGTCCAGTTCTTCCTTACCGGCGCTGCTGGCTGTGTGGTCTGCCACGAAAACAAAGATCGTATTATCGAACCATGGATGCTTCCTAGCCTCGGTAATCAGCTGGCGAATGGCGTAATCGGTATATTTGACCGCGCCTTCACGTTTACCGGGTGATGGAATGTCGATTTTACCGTCCGGATATGTGAACGGGCGGTGATTGGATGTGGTCATCAGCATATGGAAGAAGGGTTTACCTTCGGCATATGCCTTGTCACCCTCCTGAATGGCCTTGCGGTAAAGGTCTTCGTCGGCCACGCCCCAGGCATTGGAAAATGTTACTTCGTTATCCTTAAAGCTGGCGCGATCTACGATCCGGTATCCATTATGTGCAAAAAAGTAATTCATGTTGTCGAAATAGCCGTACCCACCATACAGAAAGCTGCTGACATACCCCTGCTGGTTTAAAACAGCGCCCAATGAAAACAGGTTTTCATTACCGGGCCTGCGTACCAGAGAATTGCCCGGCAATGGCGGGATAGATAAGGTGATGGCGGAAAGCCCGTACACCGTGCGTGTGCCGGTGGCATACAGATTGGTGAAAAGAATCGATTTATCGGCAATCTCATCCAGAAACGGCGTCAGGCCTTTATCGTTGCCGAACGACCCCAAATACATGGCACTTAAGGATTCTACCGTCACCAGCATGACGTTATGAGGTTTACTCGGCCCTTTATGCGCGATCATGCGGGCCAGTGGCGCATCCTGTTTGGGCGTGGTGATGCCAAGGCGGCTTTGCAGGGCGGGCAAAAGCTTTGCCTCGTCGCCAGTCACGTAAAACTGCGTGAAATCGAGTTCATTGTTGCGAAAAGCCGAGAACAATTCATAGGTACCGTTCTTGGCCATCTCGTTGATATAATTATTCGTGCTTACTTCAGATAATTTACCAGGCACGACAAAGAACAGAATAACGGCCAGCGCAACACCGTATCCGGTAAAAGCCAGACGGCCCCTGAACGGCGGTTGCACGGGATTTGTATCAGCCCGCCAGTAACGCCAGCTTAAAAGGCCGGACATAAACCCGATCAAGCCCAGCAAAGGCCCGATCGGATAGGATTGCCGGATATTGTCGATGACCTCGGTTGTATAGACAAGATAATCGACAGCGATGAAGTTGAACCGCGTTGTAAATTCTTCCCAGAAAAAATATTCCGACACGGCCGTGAACAAGAAAATATAGGCGAAGATGAAATAAAGCGCCGTCATCGCGTACCGGCCAATGGGCCTTGCCGGTATCAACAGGCATAAAAGCACCGGGATCAGGAAATAGCTGAATACCGTCAGATCGAAGATCAACCCGGACCCAAAGGCCATGGCGATACGTCCGAACTGGTAATCGGTATTGGCCAGATCGTAGAGAACAAAAAACAAACGGGTCAGTGTTTCCACAATCAAAAACAGGCACAGAAACGGTTTAACCCGGTTACAAAAATATGACAAATAAGACAGCTGCAAGGGGGCTCCGATCATGCGAGAGAAAGCACCAGCCACATAACAAGGCCGGATATGAGAGGAATGTGGCTTGAAAAAAGTTCAACCAGAGTGGCTACAAAGGCCGTGGCCATCCCCGCCTGCAGATACAGCGCAGTATGATGAAACAGATTGTCCCACGCGCATACACAAATAAGCACCGAAACCAGAAAAGCGGCGCTGCCTTCAAGGAACTTATTCAGGAGCAGATTTTCCTGACGGTATGGGATGTTTTGAACGGTCATGCGCCGTCATATGGCCACACGAAACTTAAGCCAGACTTAGTTAGGCTTAAGTTTGGGCTAAGTTTATAAGGCAATATTGAAGGCTGATTAAAAGCGATGGTGCCTAATATGCCCACGACAATAAACCCTGCATTGCAGCCTATGCTGAACAAAGCACCAGGAGTTACGTTCATTTTCTGGTTGGTTGCCTTCCTGGCGCTATTTGTTTTTCGGAGCTATATTTTTTAAAAGGAAATGCATGGGCAGAATGGCACATGCGATCAATGCCACAGGCATCAGAATGATATAGGCGGATTGGGATACCATGCCGGCAAGCCCTTCGGGCGGCAGAATCATATTGATGTTCTCGGACTTCGGCGCAACTAGATGCGTCAGCACGATGACGGTAAGACTAAAGACAATCTGCGGATAAAGAGCGCGGGTATCATACCCGAAACGCCGGATCATATAGATGATGACGACGGGCATGGGGAAATGGAATAAAGACAGACCACGCAGCCAAAGCGGCAAGTTCGGGTCGAACATATAATTGGCCATCCCCAAAAAGCGGCCATGCGAAAGCAGGCTTGCCAGCCACAGCGCCTCAAGCGGCAGCACACCAATTGCCATCATGCTGGCTATGAACCGGTTTTTAAACCAGAGCGCAGGCACCATCACAAAGAACGCAATATCGGAGAACCATAGAAAATTTGTAACGCCATACTTGTACCAATAGACAGGCAGAACAACCAAAGCCAGCAGGCTATAAGGCAGCTTGATCCATAACGGTATATCGTTCTGGAGGGCATTTTTCAGCTGGCGCAACAGTCTGGTCATCTGTGTAGCCTATACCCTTTATATGACGGCGGGTGATAATCGGGTTTTCTTTGGCTGCCGTTTAAATTTTGGTTCCAAAAATCGCGCCAATGCCTGCCGTTATGACCATGGCAAATGCCCCCCAGAACATAACGCGCATGGTTGCCTTGAGAATGCTGGCGCCGCCTGCCTTCGCCCCCACTGCCCCCAACAGTGCCAAAGCGGCAAGAGAGGCCACTGAAACGGTCTGTATTGTGATGTTTGCAGGCGAAAAAAGCGCTGTCAGCAAAGGGAGAATGGCGCCAAAAGAAAACATGAGGGCTGACACAAAAGCAGCCTGTATCGGGCGGGCCGTGGTGATTTCAGATATGCCCAGCTCGTCATGGGCATGGCTGCCCAGAGCATCTTTCTTCATAAGCTTGATACCGACTTCGCGCGCCAGCGGTTCATCCAGCCCGCGCTTAACGTAAATCTGCGTAAGTTCTCTCAATTCCCCCTCGGGGTCGTCCGCAAGCTCTTTACGCTCGCGTGCGAGGTCTGACTGTTCGGTATCGGACTGGGAACTGACAGAAACATATTCACCCGCTGCCATGGACATGGCCCCTGCCACCATACCAGCCGTACCGGCAACCAGAATTTCGTGCGCACTGCCAGAGGCCGAGGCAACCCCCACAATCAGGCTGGATGTGGACAGGATGCCGTCATTCGCGCCAAGGACTGCCGCCCTCAACCAGCCGATACGCCTAACAAGATGGTTTTCAGAATGGACACGCAGGCGGCTCATATTCTCAAACTTTCATTTTTTTCAATTAACAACCAATCCAGCTAGGGCCTTATTCATCAAAGGCAAAGCAGAACGAAAACATAAAAGCAGTTCTATTGAAGTCGTTATTTAGCAAAGCTTTTATTATGTTTCTTTTGGCGTTGAATTTTACTTTCATGCGTTTGATGCCTGCAATGAAACAAAACACTCAGGAGAGAAACCATGTCGAATGACGATCAACTACAACAAGAAGTCCTTGCCGAACTGAACTGGGAACCCAGCATTTCAAGCGCACGTCTGGGCGTAAGCGCCAATGACGGCGTTATTACCCTTACGGGCCATGTTGAGACCTTTGCCGAGAAATACGCGGCTGAGAAAGCAGCAGGCCGTGTAAAAGGGGTTAAAGCGGTCGCCGAGGAAATTGAAGTGAAACTTCCTTTTGACCGGCAGCGTGGTGACGACGAAATTGCCGCAGCCATACTGGAACGCCTTTCATGGGATACGTTTGTTCCGAAAGATTCCATCAAGGTACGGGTCGAAAAAGGCTGGGTTACATTGACGGGCGAAGTTATCTGGGGCTTCCAGAAAGAAGCGGCCGAACAAGACGTCAGGCGCCTATCAGGTGTCACGGGCGTTTCAAATCAGGCGACCGTCAAGCCTTCGGTCGATATCAAAGATATTGGCAAAAACATCATGCACGCCCTGCACCGTTCATGGTTTTCGAACCCGAAGGCAATCACCGTGACTGCCGATGGCGGCGATGTGCGCCTAAGCGGTACAGTCCATTCGTTTCAGGACAAACGCATGGCAGCCACAACCGCATGGGCTGCCCCCGGCACAACGCATGTCGAGAATGATATCAAGGTAGCTTAAATATAAAACAGGTGCCTATGCAGCAACGCACGGGCACCTGCTTTTTTGTTTTTAAAATTTCTTAGACGTTGAAGCGGAAGAGCATCACGTCGCCGTCTTTGACAAGGTATTCCTTGCCTTCCTGACGCATTTTGCCCTGTTCCTTGGCGGCTTGTTCGCCGTTACAGGCCACGAAATCATCAAAACCAATTACTTCGGCGCGAATAAACCCGCGCTCAAAATCGGAGTGAATGGCGCCTGCGGCTTCGGGTGCCTTGGCACCGATACGTACGGTCCATGCGCGGGCTTCTTTCGGGCCCACAGTAAAGTAGGTTTGCAGGCCCAAGAGCGTGTGGCCGGCACGGATGATTTTATCGAGCCCCGCCTCATCAAGGCCGACGCTTTCAAGAAATTCTTTCTTTTCTGCAGGGTCGGCCATCTGGGCGATTTCGGATTCAATCTGCGCGCAGATAACAACCATGTTGGTGCCTTCGGCTTTCGCACGGGCCTCGACCTTTTTGGTCCATTCATTGCCCTTGGCGGCATCTGCTTCCTTGACGTTGCAGATATATAGCTGAGGCTTGGATGTAATGAGCTGTAGCAACTTCACCAGTTGCTTCTGGGCATCATCCAGCTTCACGGTGCGGGCAGGCTTGCCAGCCTCCAAAGCGGCCTTGATAGGCTCGATAATCGCCATCAGGTCGGCTGCGTTCTTGTCGCCGCCTTTGGCTTTCTTGGCGTTGTTGTGGGCCTGTTTTTCAAGCGATTCCAAATCGGCCAGCATAAGTTCCGTTTCGATGATTTCGGCATCACGGATCGGGTCGGTCGAGCCTTCGACGTGCACGATATCGGTATCTTCAAAGCAGCGCAGGACGTGCAGAATGGCATCGGTTTCGCGGATGTTAGCGAGGAACTGGTTACCAAGCCCCTGCCCTTGCGACGCGCCTTTAACAAGGCCCGCGATATCGACAAACTCAAGCTGGCTTGGCACGGTTTTCTGGCTGTTGCCGATTTTGACCAGCATGTCGAGGCGCGCATCGGGCACAGCCACACGGCCCACGTTGGGTTCAATCGTGCAGAAGGGGAAGTTGGCAGCCTGTGCCGCGGCGGTAGCCGTCAGCGCGTTGAACAGCGTCGATTTACCGACGTTAGGCAGACCCACGATACCGCAATTGAAACCCATTTTAATTATCCTTTGTGTCTTGAGAAATTTTTGTCATGAAATCGGCATCGCGCCCGCCCAGCAATAATTCGATATGGCGGGCAATCGCTGCATTTAAAAGATCGATCTTGTGGCGTTCATCGCCCGTAAAATCGGAGAGAACGTAACCCGATACACGCGCCTTGTCACCGGGGTGGCCAATGCCCATACGCACGCGCCAATAATCCTGCGAGCCGAAATCGGCATCAATCGATTTAAGCCCGTTATGCCCCGCGGCCCCGCCGCCTTTTTTGACGCGCAATTTGGCGGGCGGCAGGTCAAGTTCATCGTGCAATACAATAATGTTCTCAGGCGCAATTTTGTAAAAGCGCGCGGCCTCGGCCACGGCGCGGCCTGAAAGATTCATGTAGGTCTGAGGCTTCATCAGCAAGGCGCGGTCGCGACCCAACTGGCCTTCCGTTATATGACTGCTGAATTTCTGGCGCCATGCAGGCAGGCGAAAATCATCGGCCAGACGGTCAAGCGCCATGAAGCCGACATTGTGCCGGTTATCGGTATGTTCGCGGTCGGGGTTGCCGAGGCCAACGATAAGCCACACGGGTATTACCTCATCATGCTGCGTATCCGAAACGGACGCGCCGCCCGAAAGATATCTTCCAATGGCGGCGCGTAACCAATTCCACATAACGTGTTATCCCTTTTGGGGTGAAGAAGTGATTACTTCTTCTTGTCGTCTTTTTTAGCAGCGGCAGCCGCAGCGGCCACAGCTTCAGGGGATGCCACTTTAAGAGCCGGTACATCACCAGCAACAGGAGCGCCAACCGGGGTCACTTCTTCTTTGCGTGGTGCATGGAGGGCAGCCACCGTAATGGTGTCCGCTTCGTGGGAAGCAGGTTTCACGCCAGCCGGCATCTTGATGTCGGACAGTTTGAAAGCATGGCCCATTGGCTGACCAGCGAGGTCGATCGTGACTTCTTCCGGAATGTTGTTGGCAGGGCAAAGCAGTTCGACTTCGTGCGCCAGAACAGAAAGCGAAGCGCCTTCTTTAAGGCCGGGGCAATCATCGTGGCCGATGAAGTGAACAGGCACTTCAACGCGCAGGACGGTTTTGTTGGTGACGCGCAGGAAGTCCACGTGGATGATCTTGTCGGTCACGGGGTCCAGCTGCAGGTCACGTGTGATGACCATTTGCTTTTCGCCGGCAACGTCCATATCGCAAAGCGCGGTGAACAGGTGGCCTTTTTGGTATTCAAGGCTGATCGGTTTTACTTCGATGCTGATCAGAACGGGGGTCTTGTTGTCACCATAGATGACAGCAGGAATGCGGTTTTCACGGCGCACAGCGCGGGCGGTCCCCTTGCCTGACCCCTCACGTTTGGCAGCCGTCAATTGGATGTGTGTTGTAGCCATGACAGTTTCCTTTTGTGTATCAAGTTTTTCGCAGCCTCCAGGGGTGCTGCGTATTGCGGGCTTGTTTAACCAGAAAAGGGAGGCCTATGCAAGAAAAACCCTGATAAATTGGGTCTTAAGGCCCAATTATCACTTAAACAGGTCAGAGACCGAGCGTTCTTCGGCGATACGCTTGATGGTTTCGCCCATCAGGTCGGCAATCGAGAGCTGTTCGATATTGTCGGACAGGCGCACGGATTCCGTGGCGGCGATGGAGTCAGTGATGACCAGCTTCTTGATGGGGCTGGCAGCCACACGGGCCACGGCCCCGCCAGACAACACACCGTGAACGACATAAGAATAAATATCGCCCGCGCCCTGTTCTTTCAAGGCTACGGCCGCGTTACAAAGGGTGCCCGCGCTATCGACGATGTCATCAACCAGCAGACAGACCTTGCCTTTGACTTCGCCGATGACGTTCATGACTTCGGACACGCCAGCTTCAGGGCGGCGTTTGTCAATAATAGCCAGATCAGCGCCCAGCTTTTTGGCGAATGAGCGCGCACGGACAACCCCGCCCACGTCAGGCGATACGATAACCAGATCTTTCAGGTCTTTGGCGCAGGCCTGCATGCTTGGCAGGAACACTGGCGACACAATCAGGTTATCGAGCGGAATATCGAAAAAGCCCTGAATTTGGCCTGCGTGCAGTTCCATCGTGAGCACGCGGTCAGCACCGGCGGACGTGATCAGGTTGGCGACCAGCTTAGCGGTAATAGGCGTGCGCGGGCCGGTCTTACGGTCTTGGCGCGCATAACCGAAATAGGGCAGAACAGCCGTGATGCGGCGAGCGGAACCACGGCGCAAGGCATCGAGCGTGACCAGCAGCTCCATAAGGTTGTCATTAGCGGGGTAGGACGTGGACTGGATGACGAAAACATCTTCACCGCGCACGTTTTCCTGAATTTCAACGAAGACTTCCATATCGGAAAAACGGCGGATGCTGGCCTTGGCGAGCGTCATGCCCAGCGTTTTTGCAATGGCTTCGCCCAAGGTTCTGTTGGAGTTGCAGCAGATCAGTTTCATCGCAGAAGCCTTGGATTTAAAAGCTGAATTTCGCGGTGCATCATAACCGCGCAAACAGTAAAATCAACTTTTATGATTCAGGGAAATAAGTGAGAGCTGGAGCCCCCGCGTAGGCTCGCTCCGCTGGGTCGCGCGGCGGTGGCTGAAATAAGCCTCTTCGCGGGCGCAAGTGTCGTGCCCGATGATATCAACCGTACCAACCCCTGCCCGCGCCAGCCTGTAGGCACAATACCCCGCCAGATCGAACACCAGCTTTTCAGGTTTGGCTGCACTTTTAAAAAACCGTTCGGCAAAGGCATCTTCCATCAGGAACGGGTGCTCGAAACCCGCCGACACCTCATAGGATGCTTGTGCGATACAGGGGCCGATGGCGGCTTTTATATCGCCGCGCATGGCGCCCAGTTTTTCCATGCCCTCAAGCGTGGCTTCAAGCACACCGCCCAGTGCCCCGCCCCAGCCTGCATGGGCCGCGCCAATCACGCCATTGGCCGCGAATAATACGGGCGCGCAATCCGCCGTCACCACACCCAGACCAAGGCTGGTCTGGTTAGTGACCATGGCGTCGCCCTCGGGCGATATGACGTCTTGCGGGTATGGCGTATTAATAATGTGGCAAATGGCGCTGTGCGTTTGACGCAGCACGGACAAACGCGTTTCGGGCAGACCAAAAGCGGCTGCCGCACGGGCGCGGTTTTCACGTACCAGTGCTGCTTCATCGCCCGAGCTGACGCTTGTATTGAGGGATTCGTAAAAACCACTGCTAACCCCGCCTTTGCGGCCAAAAAAGCCATGGCTTACGGACGGCAAGACAAGCGCGCGCGATATTTCAAAAGGCGGAAACGGATTAGTAGGCTGCGTAGCCATCGTAGCGTCTGTTGAGCGGCAGAAACACATTGCCGTCATACTGGAATTGATGGCGATAGAGACCACTTGGCGTTGTGGCGAAACCGGCAGGGAAATCGACCGATTTAACGATGGCCATCAAGGTCGGCTGCCAGATATCCCAAGCGCTTGCCAGCGTTTCACATGACATGACGATTCGGTCGCCACGGTGTTGGGTGGCGAAAACGATGCCATGCATATTGTAGCTGCTGCCGACCCAGTTTTTACGAAAATCGACTTCGGCCACTGATGCCGCGCTGCGGCCAAAACCGCCATTTGGGCTATAGCTGGTGACCCGAACATTATCGGTATCAGGGCGGGTGGCGACTTCGCGGCGCACAGCTTCCTGATCGAAGACAAAGCTGCTGACCGCAATACCTGCTGCGGCAGGTGCGTCCATAAAGCGGCTATCATGGCTGGCGTAAAGGCGGCAGGCGGCGTGGTCGGCCCCTTGAGGTGCCAGAATGGACAGGCGCATATCGTCGTCTACCTGCGCTTGGCGCATCCAGTTATCGGGGAAAGCGAGCCTGATTTTATAGTCAGGGTCTTTCCAGATAAATACTTCGGCGCCCGCATTTGCAGGGGCGAAGACCATAAGGCCGAGGGCGATGAGGACGAGCTTTTTCATTGCATAAAAAATACAGGTTAGTGGCGCTTACGGCAAGCGATGCTTTCATTGTCCGCCTTTAGCAGACATTAAGCAACATGCCAGAAGCCCATGATTTCTTTTACTTCTTTGAGGACAGGCTGGGCAATAGCATCGGCTTTGGCCGCACCGTTTGCCAGAATTTTATCAATTTCCGTGGTGTCGGTCAGCAGTTCGCGGAAGCGGGTGGCAATGGGCGTCAGCCCCGCCACGGCCACTTCGGCCAAAGCTTCCTTGAACGGCGAAAACTGCCCGCCGCCGAACTTGGCCATCAGGCTTTCAGCCGTTTCACCGGAAAGCGATGTATAAATCGTGATCAGGTTCTGTACTTCGGGCCTGCCTGCCATTTCAGCCGGATTGGCGGGGAATGGTTGCGCATCGGACCGCGCCTTGCGGATTTTTTTGACGATTGTATCGGCATCGTCGGTCAAGTTAATGCGGCTGTTGTCGGACGGATCAGATTTCGACATTTTGACCTGCCCGTCCATTAACGACATGACGCGCGTGGCTTCGCCCATCAAGACCGTTTCAGGCTCGGGGAAGAAGTCGGCTTTGTAACGGTGGTTAAAAGTGCGGGCAATTTCGCGTGCCAATTCAAGGTGTTGCTTCTGGTCATCGCCCACAGGCACATGGGTTGCCTTATAGGCCAGAATGTCAGCCGCCATCAGAACTGGGTAGGCATAAAGGCCAAGCCCTGCCTTTTCACGGTTGGAGCCGCCCTTGTCTTTAAACTGGGTCATACGGTCCAGCTTGCCGATCTGGGTCATTGTGCTCAGCATCCAGTTCAGTTCGGCGTGGGCGCTTACGGCTGATTGCGGGAAGATGATGGATTGTTTGGGGTCAACGCCAGCGGCAATGTAAGCTGCGGCAATTTCGCGGGTCGATTTGGCCAGCCCATCGGTTTCGTAGGGCATGGTAATGGCGTGCAGATCGACCACACAGTAAATACATTCAAAGCCTTGGCCCTGCATTTTCACCCAATTTTTGAGGGCACCCAGATAATTGCCGAGGTGTAAACGGTTTGTGGGCTGCATGCCCGAGAAAATACGTTTGGTCATGATGGTTCAATTTGCTGTTTTTGTTTGCTGAAATAGGATTTCAAATCCCGTACCGAAAGGGCGCCTGTGGCAAAAATGACTGCCAGATAGGTTATGCCGCCAAAGCCCACCAGCGCCGCCAGAGAAGCGAGCCGTTTGATGCCGGATACCATGAATTGATCGTGCAGGACATACTGGCAACCATACACCACGACAGCCATGAGTAAAGAGGCCGCCGCCACGCGCGGCATGACAAAACGGAAACGGGCATCGAACGTCAGATGCCGGCGCTTTTGTAAAATCATCCACATGATGCCGATCTGGACCCAGCCCGCCAAACCCGTGGCCAGTGCAATGCCGGGCACGCCGGTATCGAATACAAAAACAAGCGTCAGTGCCACCACCACGTTAAAGGCGACCGATATACCGGCTACGATGACGGGCGTTTTCGTATCCTGCCGCGCATAGCAGGCGGTTGCGAAAATTTTGCCGGCAATATAGGCAGGCAAACCAATAGAATAGCCAGTAAGCACCAAGGCTGTTATCCGCGCATCCTCAGCCGTAAAGGCCCCCTGCTGGAACAGCGTTAAAATAATGGGTTCGGCCGCGATGCCGAGGGCCAACGCCGCAGGCAGGGCCAGAATGAAGCAGGCTTCCAAAGCGCGGTTGAACAGGCCTTCAATCTCGGGCTTATCATCGCTTGAAATGGCGCGGGCCAGCATGGGCAAAAGTGCGCTGCCAATGGCAATGCCCACGGTGCCCAAGGGCAACTGGTTCAGGCGGTCGGCATAATAAAGATGGCTGACAGCGCCTTCCGGCAGGAAGGACGCGATCATCACATCAGCGAACAGGTTGATCTGGACAACACCCGCACCAATGACGCCGGGAAGCATCAGGCGGAAAAGCTTGCGGATATGAGGGGTCAGGCGCGGCATGGTCGGCAGCAGCAATATCCCCGCGCGCTTGGCGCAGAACCACACGAAAACCAGCTGGACCAGCCCCGCCACGCTTACCCCCCATGCCAGCGCGTAACCGGCATTGGGGAAGAAGATGTTGGTGGCCAGAAGGCACACGACCATTGTTAAGTTAAAGAAGATGGGGGCGGCTGCAAATGGCGCAAAACGGTCATGCGCATTCAAAACCCCGCCCAACAGGGCCGTGACCGACATCAGCAAAAGATAGGGGAATGTGACACGGGAGAACGCGACCGCGAGGTCATAGCGCATTGTGCCTTCGCCAAAACCGGGGGCAATGGCCCACATAATAAGGGGCATACCGATGATACATATAAGTGTGAAGGGTAGCAGTACGCCCGTCATCACGCCCATGGCGTTGGATGCGAAGCGATTGGCGGCCTCAATGCCCTCTTTTTCCCTGATATCGGAATAAAGCGGCACGAAGGATACGGTAAAAGCACCTTCCGCTGTTACGCGGCGGAAAAAGTTTGGCAATTTCAATGCGATAAAGAAGGCGTCGGCTATCGGCCCCGCGCCCAGAATACGCGCTGTCAAAAGGTCACGAACAAACCCCGCCACGCGGGATGCGAGGGTTAATCCCCCCACTGTTACCATTGCTTTGATCAATTTCATGGGCGTGATTAGAGGCAGTTTCAAAGGGGTTCGCAAGACGTTTGTTAAAAACTTCAAACTTATCTCGCACTTCATTTACAACGCTGCTAAGACTCATTTCATGACAACCAAAATCGCAACCAATTCCGAGATGCTCAATCCCGAGGGGCAATGGTTTGGCACCCGCCGCGTCGAGCCGGGCCAGAAGACGGAGCTTGTGCTGGATGTATTCCATTCAGTCGCCCGCAAATACGATTTGATGAACGACCTTATGTCGGGCGGCGTCCACCGTTTGTGGAAAGACCGTTTGATCCGCATGATCCGCCCGCGCGATTCGATGAAATTCCTCGATGTGGCTGGCGGTACGGGCGATATCGCTTTCCGCCTGCACAAGGCCACGGGCGGCCGCGCGCCGATTACCGTGTGCGATATCAACGCTTCCATGCTTCAGGTGGGTGAAGCTCGCGCGATTGACCGCGGCATCCTCCACAACCTTGACTGGGTGGAAGGCAATGCCGAAAAACTGCCCTTCCCCGATAATTCGTTCGATGTGTACACCATCGCCTTCGGCCTTCGTAACGTCGCGCGGATTGATAATGCGCTCAAGGAAGCTGCCCGCGTTCTGAAACCGGGCGGGCGTTTCTTCTGCCTTGAATTCAGCCATATCGATAACCCACTTCTGGCCCGCGCCTATGATGCGTATTCGGAAAAAGTCATTCCGCGTATCGGCAAGGCTGTCGCCAATGACGCCGATTCGTACCAGTACCTGATTGAGAGCATTCGTAAGTTTCCGCGTCGCGGCATTTTGGGCAAGCGGCTGGTCGCCGCAGGCTTCAAGGGCGCGAAGGTGACCCCCTTGTCATTCGGGGTTGTCGCCGTACATCAGGCGTGGAAATAGTTTTCGTAATAATTGCATGTTGGACATAATAATTTTATACATTGTGTCCGTCGTGCCAGTAAAAACCGTTAAAAAAGCACGTAAGGGAGTAATCACATGTTTCGCACTTCGCTTCTGACAGCCGCTGCCGTCATTGCGCTTATGGTACCTGCACACGCCGAAGACACGGCGATTAAAACGCCAGCTACTGCCGCCCCTGTCACGACGCCCGTGACAACGATGGAATTGTCGTTCAGTCAGGCTATGCACGGCATCAAGTCATGGTTCGGCACATCGGCCAAACCCGTAGCCCAGCCTGTCGAAACCGACACCGCTTCGGCTAACGACATCATTCAGGTGCCGCCTGCCCCTGGTATTGCCAATATCGAGCCTGCCGCCGGCGCTTCGGATGAAGACGCTCTGCAAGTACCACCACAATACAAGGGCCCCAAAATGGCCTCCAACTATGAAGACCTCGCAGGCGTCAAACCTGCTGCCGGTGAAGGCAGCGCGCCTGATATGTCAAAAATCGACTGCAAGGCGATTTTGAAAGCCGCTGAATCCAAGGAAAAAGGCGCTGACCTGCCAGATACCGCGCTGATCGAGGCCTGTGAAGCCCCGAAAGACGAGGAAGGCAACACCGCGCAGCCAACCTTTGCCCCTGGCACAGGTGCCAAGCAAGCCCTGCCTGAAACACAACCTGCCGCAGGCGAGCCACCATTGGGCGATGCCGTAATGCCGGGCGAGAAAAAGAAGTAATCTTTTAGCCTCGCGCACTAACAAATTCAGGGCCGCGGCACGCTTGACCGCGGCCTTTTTATTCTATCCTTATAAGGGCGCATGCTTACAGGACGCAGGATATTACTCATCATCAGCGGCGGTATCGCGG
>Ga0209066_10000217_pt1 | contig 87305 bp, 35 predicted proteins | sample All_14_2_FD_187198 | JGI IMG/M metagenome (GOLD analysis project Ga0209066, IMG submission 187198) | Freshwater microbial communities in response to fracking from Pennsylvania, USA - Allegheny Zone_MetaG_DW_15 (SPAdes) (version 2) ...
CGCTATAACTTTAATTGAGGTTTGTGGATAAGTGGGACTAGTGGGACTATTGGGACTAGTGGAAAACTAGATTGAACTACATTGAACCACCTTGAACAACATTGAACAACATTGAACAACATTGAACAACATTGAACAACATTGAACAACATTGAACCCATCGATAAAAACTTGGTGACCGCTATTTTATAAGTGTAACCACTCCCCTAATCTGATTCACCTTCCCCATTCCATCCCTATAAATCACCACCCAATTATAAACCCCCGGCAACTCATCCTTCCCATCCCATCCCTTTGAAGTATCGCTGGTTTCAAAGAAGCACTGTCCCCAGCGGTTGTAAATGGAGAGGTGGTACTGGCTTACAAGGTCAGGCTTTGTGATGATGGGTTTGAAGGTATCATTCAGGCCATCGCCGTTTGGTGTAAAGGCATTCGGGACATACACCGGCACTGCCACATTCACCAGCATGGCGGTATCTCTTGATTCGCAGCCTTCGGTAGTTTTTATGATAACGGAGTATTCGCCTTCTTCTGTTACTGTTATGAAGTAATTGGTTTCACCATTACTCCACTGGTAGGAGAAATATCCTTGCGGGGCTTCGAGGGTGTATTGGTTTTCGAAAGGAATGAGAGTATCAGGGAAGTTGGCGGTGGGTGGTGGTACTACATTGAGTGTTACCGTATCTTTTACATTACAACCATAGTTATCGGTTACTGAAATGATATAATTACCTGACTGATCAGCACCCAAGTCAAATAACCATATTGGCGTGTCATTGGTTGTTGATCCATCGGGTTTTGTCCACTCAAGCGCATAAGGTGGTACTCCATAAAATATATCACCTGATATTACTGTTAAATCACCTTCACAGAGAGTTTTATCCCCATTCGTAACCACTACAGGAGGATCGCTTATAGTAACCTCTCCGTCGATTGGGTTACAAGGTATATTATTCCCGTTCTCATCCCAGAAATAGCTGCTTCCCGGAATATCCCAGTGAACTTCAGCCAATCCAGTCTGTCTTGTTTCAAATACAAGGTTGGCCAGAGTAGTTGTATCATTCAGCGTAAGCGGACTTGAACCATGCCATTCCAGTTCTACCCTGTTGGGGAATTCTGTAATAACAAGAGCCGGGTGAAACAATTCATCATAACCAATACAATCCATTAACAGACTATTGAACTGTACTGTTGCTTTAAAGTCTTTCACGCCATTAAGATTAGATACTTTTAATACGGAGGTAGCCATTTTATGCAGGCATTGCCGGTCTTTACCTGCAAGTGCCGATAACTGGTAACCGGTCTCAGAGGTAACCGTTATAGTCACTGTTGTATCACAACCATATTTATCAGTAATAGTTACATCATACACATCAGGTGCCAGTCCCTCAAAATAACCGGTATCTTGTGCGCCTCCTCCGTTGAGTTGATAGTATAAACTATCACCTGTTGCTGTAATTGTTATTGTTCCATTCGCATTAGCACCTGTAGCATTGGTCGATCCGGTGAATGTTACTACAGGGCCTCCTGAGTTATTCACCCATACAGGATTATTATCATATATTGCTTCACAGCCCTGAGCGTCTTTTGCCCATATCATGTAATCGCCCGCGGGCAGATTATCAAAAACACCCTGGTTGTCATGCCATGTATTCCCGCCATCGGATGAAAAAAGGAGCAGGTCGCTGAATACTGAAGTTTGAACCTCAATACTACCGTTCGATAGTCCGCAGGTGGCATTATTTCCTTCTGCTGATTCAATTATCAGGTTTGCATCCGTATTAATTACATTAAATGGAGTTGGAACTTGTGTAACACATCCGGTAGTGTCGATTACAGTCAGAAAGTAATTGCCAACCGGCAGGTCTGAAATCTCAATTTCTGTTCCAACCAGATTTCCATTGCCATCATGCCATTCAACAGTTGCAGCCGGTGATACCTGAATACCTCTTATAGCACCGGTGCTGTTACCACAAGTGGTGTTAGAGATCTGAACATTTGAAATATCAAGAAAAACAGGCGGATACAAGCCAATATGTATAGTATCGGAGCCATAACATCCTAGGTCATTACGTACTTTTACCGAATAATAACCCGTATCAGTAACCGTATAGTATTGGTTTCCCGGAGGGAATTGCTGATTCCATACATATTGTGTAAACCCAGTCCCTGCATCAAGTTGAACAGTTGTTGCCGCACACATCAGGGTATCATTCCCAAGCCAGGGCTCAGGTGCTGCAAGTACTTCTACTTCCCTCGATGTCTCTTCAATCCTTCCATCAGGATAAACAACATGAGCATGCACTTCATAATTGCCTCCTGACTGAAAAACATGTGTGGGGTTAAAATCAGTTGATGTGGTACCATCACCAAAGGACCACATTATACTATCCGGTTCAGGTATAAAGCGGTGGCGGAAAGTGAAGGGAGTTTTGGCACAAGAACCAACAAAAATAAATCGATAGAGTAGTTCCGAAGGGAATGATGGAAGTGTAGTACTATTATTTTGTGTTCCTAAGTCCACTGCATTCTTTTGAAAGTTACAAAATGCCCCTTTTTTCCAAACATCATTAATGACGCCTAGATATCTGTTACCTTGTGGGTCGAATCCACTTGTTGATACATATATTTTACCATCCGGAGCCAGCTGAAGATCACCGGCATTATTATTTGTATTAACAACAAGCCTGGAATTCAAAAACTCAAGTGAATCTTTTTTTGTTAAATCATATTGATATATGAAACTATAATGTTCATTAGCAGGAACCAGATTGAGTGCATCAAATGAGATGTATAGCAGTTTAGAGTCAGGGGAAATCTCCATTCCATAAATTCCAAAACACTCATAACAATGTTCCTTAATACGGTATTTGTGGGTGATTGTTCCGGTTACCCTATCAAAATCACATACATCAAAACTGCCATGGCTATTTGCGCTACCCGATTGAACTGAAATAATTTTTTTTTGGTCATGAGAAACTTTCACCGGTCCACTTTGCATTGTAAGTGAGTTATAAGCAGGAGTAATTACTGGTGGATTTATGCCGGCAGAGGTCAGGCTAAAGCAGGCCCATGCATTCGGAGAGTCAAGTTCCTGAAAACGCGTAATTATCCACCAATCAAGGTTGTTCGCCTGCCTGACTGCTGTAATTTTGTGTTTCGCAAATTCTCCTCCCGAAACAATTATATTTTTATTTACTATTGCACCTCTTCCATCATCGAGGGTCATATCAACAATGCTATACTCTAAACCTTTATGGATATCCCAAGATCCCACTGTGAAAATAAAATACCTGTCCGGATTGCCAGGATCAGGGCAAATAACTGAAGGTTGCCAATTATTAAAGTCCCCATCAAGGCCAGTACCATTCATCATTACTTCGAGGTCCTTATTCCATACAGTTTGCCCGTCAGTAAAAAAAAGCAAATTACCATTTGTGTCAGAAATACAGTTGCTGTATTTCAACCAGCGTGGACAATCGGCTAAATGGATCGGATAGCCTGTATTGAAGTCTAATCCGTTTTGATGTCCAAAATACCAGATATTTGCCTGATTCTGAGCGTTTATATTTAACTCAATAGCAAAAAAAATGAAAAGCCAAATGGTAATTTGCTTTGACATTTGATTATTATTCAAGAGTTACTGGTTGAACTGGCACTCCATTTACAAAACTTTCGCAAGAGAATAATTCAGAATTTATGTATGTTCCCTTACAGATTCTCGAACTTGGATCTACAATGTATGCCTTAAGTGCATCAACAACAATTGTATAAATACTTGTATTATCATTCACGCAAAATTCAGGAATTTCGACAGATAATTGATTTGTTGTTGTCATGGAAGTAGCATAACCCTCAGCCTTTAATACTGTGCCCTCATACACTTTGACATGTACACCATAAAAAGTTCCTGTCTGGGTGTAAACGCAATCGCCATAAAGAGTAACGGGAATAGTAAATTGACTAAACCCACTCAAAGTAAGCAAAAATAATCCGGTAATCAAAATTAGTTTTTTCATGGTTGGTAAAATTATTATTTTGGAATTTTGATCTTAATGATCATAAGAAAAATGACGTATGAAATAGTGAAGATCCCTGATGCAAGGGGATAGGAGTGCAATCATTTAATACTGCAAAATGATCACACCACCTAAGGAGGGAACCTCTTCAAACAACCTGATTGGAACGAGGAGAAGCCTATCAATGCTATTGCATTGATTACCTGCTTTTTACCCCCCCCTTGAAGATATTGCAGTGAAACACTAAAGCCTGCAATAGAAATATTGAAACCTGAGTATTATCAATATTACAGATCAGTATTTGCATTAGCCGGCTCATTATATTTGAGCAATTTGTTATTTCAACCCAAAGGTATAATAACCCTGTGCGACATTCCAAATTTTTATTGAAGTTTTTATGTATTTATTCTCATAATAACTTTAATTGAGGCTTGTAGACAAGTGGGACTTGTGAGACTTGTGGGACTATTGGGACTAGTGGAAAACAAGATTGAACAACATTGAACTACATTGAACAACATTGAACAACATTGAACCACCTTTGAACAACCTTTGAACTTACTTTATCAAAGTAACCACCCCCCTGATCTGATTCACCTTCCCCATCCCATCCATATAACTCACCACCCAATTATAAACCCCCGGCAACTCATTCTTGCCATCCCATCCTTGTGCAGGGTCACTGGTTTCAAAGAAGCACTCTCCCCAGCGGTTGTAAATGGAGAGGTGGTACTGGCTTACAAGGTCGGGTTTTGTGATGATGGGTTTGAAGGTGTCATTTAACCCATCAGCGTTTGGGGTGAAGGCATTCGGTACATAGACCGGCACTGCCACATTCAGCAGCATGGCGGTATCTCGTGATTCGCAGCCCTCAGTGGTCTTTATGATAACGGAGTATTCACCTTCTTCGGTTACTGTTATGAAGTAATTGGTTTCACCGTTACTCCATTCATAAGAGGCATAGCCTTGCGGGGCTTCGAGGGTATACTGGTTTTCGAAGGGAATAGGGCTTTCGGGGAAGTTGGCGGTGGGTGGTGGTATTACCTTTGCTGTTATTACTGCTGAGTCACTGCATCCCAGTGCATCGGTTACCTTTATCCGGTAATCGCCTGAATGCTCCTCTCCTGCAAAAGGTTGAAAAATCATATCCCGGGTATCAGTTCCTCCATCCGGCTTTTGCCATTGGTATTGCATTGGAGCAGTGCCTGTAAATACAGGTGCTATTATCAGCATCTCTCCTTCACAAACTGCCGGTTCATAGCCTATGGAAACAGCTGCAGGGTCATTCACCTGCATCTGGCCGGGAACTAACTGTACATTATCAATTAATCCGTTATCACCTTCAAAATACGACTTACCGGGTGCCTGGTCCCAGGTTAACCCGCTTATGCCTGTTTCATTGGGTGTAAATACCAGCGTAAATAGTTGTTCCATGCCCTGAAGTGTTACACTGTTGCTCCCCAGCCATGTGACAACAATTTCCTGTATGGCGGGAAAATCTATTATACTAATTCCCGGCAACTGGTTGTTAATACTTCCCGGCATATAGCCGTGACAGGTTACTTTTTGTGCTTCATACTTCATTATAGCCTTAAATGACCTTATGCTGTTGAAGTTATCAACCATCACCGGTATGTGCAGTGTCTGGGTGCGGCATATGGTATCATTTCCTGCTATGGCCGACAGGATAAACCCCTGCAGGTGTTCCACCCATATGCTGTCTTCAACAAAACACCCATTCTCATCTTCTACCCTATAATGATACATCCCTGCTTCAAGTCCGTTAAACACCCCTGAGTCCTGTGGTGTGCCGTTTTCAAGTATGTAAGTAAGAGTTCCAAAGCCGGTTGCAGTTATTGTTATCTTACCATCGGCATTATTATCCGTTTCGGGCTCTGAGGTTGCTGACACTTCAGGACCCGGCAAGTCAGCTATAGTTACAGGATTAAACTCAAACACAGCCTGGCATCCGGTGGTATCAATTACCCTTACTCTTATAAAGAAAGGCATTGCCGGGGATAGGTTTGTAAAAATACTATCGTTACTCCATGTACCTCCATCATCAACAGAGTATTGTAGTTTTTCTCCCAAACCGCTAACAGCTCTTATGGTGATGGTGCCATTGTTGGATCCGCAATACGAAGGAGTGCTTTTCACCGTGTCAATCAATACTTCGCCTGCATCCCTGATGTAATACTGACCAAGCAGGTTGGTGCAACCATTCCCATCGCTCGACCACAAGTAATAATTACCAACCGGCATATTAATGAGATCGTATCCTGCTGCAATAAAGTTGTTGTACCCATCGCGCCATTCAACATTGACCGGTTCAACTCCTGTGGCAGTTAATCCAGTTATAGCACCCCTGCTTCCTCCACAGGTAGTGGGAGAAATAACCAGACTATCAGTATTTAGAACCGGTGGAGCAAAGTAATCAACCCTTATAGAATCCCTGCCAATACAACCTTCAGCATTAGTCACATCCACCCAGTAAACTCCGGTATCAGCCACACTGATTGATTGAGTGGTTTCGCCGGTTATCCATTGATAACTATCAAAAGCAGCTGAGGTTAATATAGTTGACCCTCCAATACAAATTTCCTTATCTTCTCCCAATGCCGGGTTGGGCGGTAGTCCAATTGTAATGTTTTTAATTGTGGTATCAGACCTGTCGCCCGGCCAATAAGCAATAAGCTTGATCTCATAATTACCCGGGGAACTATAAACATGTGTCGGGTTAATCAGGCTGGAAGTATCCATGTTTCCTGAAGCTGCATCCCCAAAGTTCCAGTAGACACTATCAGGCAAAGGCCATATATTGGAAGTGAATTCCACAGGCTGGTTAGCACAGAGGTGCTGGGCATTGAAATAAGCAAAGTACTTTTGGATCATTTGGGGGAGATTAAATGTAACTTCTCTACCAGCTAACGAGAAACTTTGATATTGATAGTTGCAAAACAAACCCCTTTCATTAGGGTTATTAATGATACTCAAATAAGGATCATTTAACCTTCCACCATAAATTTTACTATCTGGTCCAGTCTGAAGCACTTCCACTAATCCATTGCCGGCAATTTTTGCTGATAAATTAAATTGTAATGAATCGATATGTGAGGTTTCATACTGATAAATTGGCTTTTCATATGAACCATGATATGGAGCCGAAACATATAATAATTTAGAATCAGGCGAAAATTCTAAAGCTACAGGTGCATAATAAAAAATTCCATCATCAGGTGGATCAACCCCAAACAGATGAGTATAAAGCCCAGTTTCAATGTTGAAATCACCAATTTCGAAGAGTGCAACATTGCCGTATGCAGTTGCCATTTTTTTTCCATCCGGACTAACATTTAACTCCCCCCAAATTTGATTCTGCCATGGGACACTGGTTGAAATATCAATCCACTTAAAACTTTCACTCACAACAGTATTAGGACTTATACCAGTTGGAGTTAACAAAAATGATACAAATTTATCACCGGGGAAAACTCTTGTTATAAACCATATATCGCGATTGTTTTTATGCCTGACACTAGTGAGCTTATCCATTGCTTTTCCTGGAACCGGAAGGGGTATAGTGACATTTTTTTCTGTTACATCCCCAAAACCATTATCGAGTGTCATATCCACTATAGTATAGTACAATCCACTTCCTGGTATAAGATTCAAATTATTTTCAGGATAATAAACAGTAATAATGTAGTATAAATTCTTACTGTTTGGAACGGGCAGTATTATTGGACCTTTGGTTTCACTCCCGGAAATCAGATCAATTCCATGAAGCATTTGGGCATGATTTCTTTTAAAGACCTGAGAACCATCCGTATAAAATAATAAGTTCCCCAGGGAATCACTGACAGAGGCACTACTCCCACCCCACCAGTTTGCGCCGGGCGGTAATAGTACAGGGCTGCCGCTATTAAATGTTACTGCAGCACTTTTACCAAAGTACCAGTTGTTCCATTCACCCTGGGCGAATAAGCTTAATGAGATTAAAGTTAAACTTACAATTAAAAATATATTCTTTTTCATTATTAATAAAAGGCTAAGTCAAAGATAATATATTCTAGGGTCTAATGAGATTTAACCAGTGACTATTCCTACCTTAAAACAAGTTAATAAGAAGAATAGGAAACTCAAGTAACTTAAAGTTCCCTATTCTTTTATTTTTGATATTAGAGGTACAGGTAATATTAAGATTTAGAAGTCAACATGTAATGTACCAGTATAAAAACGTGTTCCTGTCGCATCTAATAATTCCGAATAAACAGTTCTATAAATAGAGGTCCCCTGTCTCTTAACAACAGCAAAATATCGGTACCTTAAGTCATGACTATCTTCAACAATACCTACAGATGAAATATCGATATTATAAAAAGGTATCTGTGTCTGAATGTAGGGTAGATTTTTTGCCGATGCCACTAAATATGATGCAGGAATATATGTATCTATTATATAAACTTCTACTTCATGAAATCCAGTGTACCCTGGATCATACCATGAAACTGTGGGACTTTGCGCTACAGATGAAAAACCGACTGCAATAAAGGCGATTAACAATATTAATTTAAATGATTTCATGATTTTGCTATTAAATATAAAATTTATTTGAATGCTATTTTTGCGAAAGTGTAACTGATGCACTTCGTTACAATACTACCTACTTATTCAAATAATCATACCTAAGGAGGGAACCTCTTCAAACAACCTGATTGGAACGAAGGGAATCCTATTAAAGCTAATGCATTGAATAACTGCTTTTTACCCCCCCTATAAAAACATTGCATTGAAACACTACAGCCCGCAATAAAAACAATAACAGAACCTGGGTTCTATCAACATTAAAGATAACCGTTTGCATTAGCCGGCTCATTATAGTTGAGTAATTTGCTATTTCAACCCAAAGGTAAAAAATAACTGTTCGACATTCCAAATTTTTATTGAAGTTTTTTATATATTTTATTCTCGCTATGAGTAAAGAGTCTGACTCTCAATGTAAAAAGAAAATCTATGCTTTTTTAAGCGGTATTTTTCTATGTAAAATAATTTTACATTAAGTCTCTAAAAGGCAAAATGTAAAACTTTTTACAGTTTTTATTGGTGATAGCTTTAGTGGGACTTGTGGGACTTGTGGGACTATTGGGACTAGTGGAAAACTAGATTGAACTACATTGAACTACCTTGAACAACCTTTGAACAACCTTTGAACTTACTTTATCAAAGTAACCACCCCCCTGATCTGATTCACCTTCCCCATTCCATCCATATAACTAATCACCCAATTATAAACCCCCGGTAACTCATCCATTCCATCCCATCCCTTTGCAGGATCACTCGTTTCGAAAAAGCACTGTCCCCAGCGGTTGTAGATAGAGAGGTGGTACTGGCTTATGAGTTCTGGCTTTGTGATGATGGGTTTGAAGGTATCGTTCAGGCCATCACCGTTTGGTGTAAAGGCATTGGGGACATATAAAGGCACTGTCACATTTACCAGCATGGCGGTGTCTTTAGATTCGCAGCCTTCGGTGGTTTTGATTATTACGGAGTATTCGCCTTCTTCGGTTACTGTTATGAAGTAATTGGTTTCACCATTACTCCATTCGTAGGAGGCATAGCCTTGCGGGGCTTCAAGAATGTACTGGTTTTCGAAGGTTATAGGTTCTTCGGGGAAATTGGTTTGTGGGGGTGGCACAACATTTACATGAATTTCAGCGGTATCTGCACACCTGAAATGATCGCTCAGCATAAGGGTATACCTGCCTGTGTGTTCAGGTGAAGCATTGGGTATTCTTATATCCGGGGAGGTACTTAGCCCACTGGGCGTTTCCCAATGGAGGCTCAATGGATCAGTGCCACCAATAATTTGTGGAATAAGATTTATACTGTCACCCTGGCATATTGTGTTAAACGCATTCAATTGTACCTCCGGCAAAGGGTGCACTTCTATAAGGCCCGGAATCAATTCAGGATGAATGGCATTCCCATTTTCATCGGTGAACACAGTCCCGGGAGGCGACTGCCAGTTAACATCTGCAAGTCCGGGCTGGAGTGTTTCAAAGATCAGCTCTCCTAATGCAATGGTATCTATGGATGTTATGGATGTAAGGCCCTGCCACTCCACTACCACCATCTCCTGTGCCGGATAAACTATGGCACCAATTCCATCCAGTGAGCCGTTGAAGTGTGTACAGTTCAGCCGGCTGCCATCATAACTCAGGGTAGCTTTCAGATATTTTAATCCGCTGACATGGCTTACCCTGATCTGCGAACTGGCAATAGCCTTCAGGCACTTGCGGTCATTATCGGCAATGGCATAAAGATAATTCCCTTCAATGAAAGGAATTTCAATCAGTGTATCAGCCCGACAGCCAAATTCATCTTCGATGCTCAATAAGTAAGTACCTGCCGGTAAGCCTTCTACATAAGATGTATCCTGCATGATTCCGTTAAGGTAGTATATAAGACTGCCGGCACCTGACGCTGTAAAATCAATTGAGCCGTTATTTCCGGGAGGTGTTTCAGGTGTGATGACTATAGAATTAATCGCAGGGCCATCAATATTACCTATCGTTACAGGGTTATTCACATATACCGCTTCACAGCCTTCGCTATCCTTCACCATTACAATATAACTGCCCGGCAACAATCCCTCAAAATGACCTTCGTTGGCATAATAATCAATTCCATTCACAGAATAAAGCAGCATATCACTCAATCCATCCTTAACTTTCACCTGTAAAGATCCGGTTGGCTGGTTGCAATGCGCATTTCCCTCAATGACAACATCCTCGATGATAAGGTCTGAATCGAAGTTAACAATCGTATAATCAGCCAGGGTATCGTGGCAACCTGCTCCATAACCAACCGTCAGGTAGTATTTCCCCACAGCAAGGTTTGTGATATCAGGCTCCGTTGAAATCACATTCCCCCACTGGTCGAGCCATTGAATATTAACCGGCGGATCACCACCTTCAACCTGCAAATGCCTGATTGCACCTGTTGCATTGCCGCAGGTGGTTGGGGAGACAACAATTAATGAGTCAATCAATATTGGTGGGGCGTAGTTTATAACACTGATGGTGTCAGAGGCTTTGCATGCATTGTTATTCTCCACTTCAAGCCAGTACTTACCGGGTTCATTAACCATTATGGAAGAAGAAGTTTCCCCCGTGCTCCAGTGATATTCAACAAGCATTGCATTTGAATTGATAGTAACCTGATCGCCTGAACAGATGTACTTATCCGGTCCCAGATCAAACACAGGGTACGGAGTAATTAATACATCGCGTGTATATTCCTGAGTGTTACCACCGGGATAATAGGCTATGGCATGTACCGTATACGTTCCGAAAGCCTGATATTTATGGCGGGGATTGAGCAGATTGCTGTAATTGGCGCTGCCGCTTGAAGGGTCTCCAAACTCCCAGTGGATACTATCGGGTATTGGCAGGAACCACGACTCAAACCTCGTTGTATCACCCAGGCAGTTACCTTTCCAACTGAATTTCATAAAGTAAGATTGGACAAAATTGGGCAGGCCGGCAGTGCTCGTTCTTGGGTAAACTGAAATTGCGTCAAACCTCAGGCCGCAATTAAATCCATGTTTTTCCGGATAATTTATAACACCCAGTGAATATCCGTAGGTTGCAACCACTATCTTTCCATCAGGCCCCATCTGAAGGTGTTCATATGCATTGCTCTGAGGAAATAGGCGTACTGTGACATCAAGCACAAAAGCCGATGCTTCAAACTCGGTAACATTTCCAATCTTCGACATATCATATTGTATAATCTTACTCGTAGTTGTATCCATGTTTGGCCAAAAGGAACGTTTCCACATGGTACAATACAAAAATTCGCCATTCGCTGAGAACTCTGCCCCTTCAATATGATGGTATTCATCATCACCGGGTGCAGGATCAAATGACAGAACTTCCTGAAGTGTGCCATTAGCCTTATTAAATTCATAGATTATACAAGTTCTTTGTTCCCAGGTACCACCTCCCCAGCCCCCCATAAACAGGTATTTCCCATTTGGTGAAAATTTTAGAAAACCGCGATAAAAGTTTGTGGGTGTTTTGACAGGATTGCCGTTCAACCCGTGTTCATCAAGTAAATAACTGAATATTGTGTCAATTTCATAGTGAGGTACCTTAAGTAAGACTAACCAGAACGCCTCATTGTTGGCATGCATCATCATTACAAGAACACTTTCAGTATCTAATCCGTGTGGGACCGGAATATTTTTCACAATCACATCACCCAACCCATTATCTGCCTTCATGTCAACAATGGAATAATATGCCGTATTATCGACATTGGTAGTTCCATAAGGATAGCTGTGAAAGACATAATACTGGTCGGATTTACCGGGTGCCGGAACAGTAACCACTGCTAAAGGCCTGCCCGACCAGCCTTTTAAACTGTCACCATTTGGCATGATCTCATGATTCCGGTTCCATACTTTTTCAGAATTTGAATAGAACATCAGGTTGCCGGCCGTGTCGGAAATAACAGAAGTTGTTTCATGGCTGAACATAGCACTTGTGTCAACCGGTACCGGCACCCCTGTATGGTATTGTAACCCGGTTTTATTCCCAAAATACCAGTTGTAGGTTTCCTTTTGGGAAAAAGAACACACAGTAGAAAACAAAAACAACAACAAGATAACATACCTTGCTTTCATACGGAGGCATAGTTATAACGGCTATCAAATATAAGAATAAAATACAACTATGCAAAAATTCTTAAAATTTCTTGAACAACCTTTGAACACTGCCTGTCCCGATTTTTCGGGGCAACTTTGAACTAATTTTGAACCCCTCGATAAAAACTCAGGGACCACAACCTTTGAACCCTTTGAACAACTTGAACAACTTGAACCCCTTAAACAACCTTGAACTAATCAATTATCAACACCAACCCCTTCAAATATTCCCCCTCGGGATGGAATATACTAACCGGGTGATCAGCCGAGTGCCCCATATGATGTATAATCCTGACATTCCTTTTTGCCTCTAGCGCTGAAGCCATGATCATGGAGGTAAACTGTTCTTTGCTTATCGCCTGTGAGCAACTGAAAGTGAAGAGTAAGCCACCAGGTTTAATTTTTGAGATGGCTGTCTGGTTTATGAATTTGTATCCCTGCAGGGCTTTGTGCCTGTCGGATTGCCGTTTTGCAAATGCAGGCGGGTCGAGGACTATAATATCATAGTTGTCATCCATGCCCGGCAGCCATACTTTGGCATCAGCAACAACGCTGGTATGGGTGCCTTTGAAACCTGAATTTAGGGTAAGGTTTTTTTCAAGGGAATCAATGGCCTTCTTTGAGGCATCGAGTGAAGTAACATGGGTTGCTCCGGCTGCCAGTGCATATATGCTGAAGCCGCCGGTATAGCAGAAAACATTAAGTACTTTTTTGTTAGCTGAATATGATCCCAGCAATGCGCGGTTATTTCGCTGGTCGAGGAAAAAGCCTGTCTTCTGTCCTTCAATGAAATCAATATAAAACCGGTGGCCGTTTTCAGTAACGATCAGCTCATCTGTACTTCCGTAAAGGAATGAGTCGCCTTCTGATTCAGCACCCGACTTAGCCAGTGCTTCTTTACTCTTATCATAAACGGCAATAAGATCTTTACTATATAGTTTAAGCAGGGCATCACAGATTTCCCGCCTTACTAAATGCATGCCTAAACTATGCGCCTGTATGACTGCAACACCATTGTAATAGTCAATCACAAGTCCCGGCAGTCCGTCGGCTTCACTGAAAACCAACCGGTAGGTATTACTGTGCGGATTATTGGTAAAACCAAGAGACTGCCTCAGTCTGAACGCATTACTTATTTTATGGTACCAGATATCTGCAGGAGGTTTCTGCGGGCCGAACCAGAAAACTTTAACAGCAATGCTTCCCTGGGCAGCAAAGCCGGTTGCCAGGTAATTGCCCCTGTAATCAAGGATGTCAACACGGTCTCCCTCAATAACCTTTCCTTCTACCCTTTCAATAGCACCGGAGAAGATCCATGGGTGGTACCGCTTAACCGAATCTTCGCGGCCTTTGCTGAGAATAACTTTTGGTGTGGATACTGCTGTCATAGTGCAAAGGTAGCAGAAAAAATCCGCCTGAAAGGACGGAGTTTTGGCAACTGAAATATTCGGGATGGATAGGACTTGTGTTCGCATTGTGTTCGCATTGTGTTCGCATTCTGTTCGCATTTTAGTACCTGAAATGCGAAGGAAATGCGAACACAATGCGACTGCAATGCGAACACAATTTTAATGGAATCCGAATAGTGAAAAAGCCCGGTTATTTCTTAATGAATTTTATACTGCTTTGGATTCCGTTTGAATTTACCCTGCACAGGTATATACCCGGCTCAAGTTTACTGATGTCGATGGCATCACGGCCTGTGGCACTCAGTAAGAGTGTGCCATTTGTTGAATATATATCTGCCCTGCTTACCGGCCTGTCGCTTTTTATATACAGCAGTTCACCGGCCGGATTGGGGAATACGTTGATGTTTGATGAGAAATTTAAATTGGCTACATCAATAATTACAGAGCTCAGGAACTGAAAATCTGTTGATTCGCCATCGAGCGACAGTGTGGCGACTTCTCCCAGCAGGTTGGTATACCATTTATAGTTTGTCAGCGTATATGTCTGGGTTCTTTCAAACTCCCAGCCACCGGCCTGAGTCCATACCCAGCTTGAATCCTGGTGGGTTGAAACTTCCATCACCCGGAGTGCAGGATATGTTCCTGCAGGAGTCATCAAAGTTCCGCTTCCGTCAACAGTCATCACAAGGTTTATATGGCTGACAATCATGGATGAATCAATCTGAATATTTTCCATCCAGGTGGAAGAATACCGTGTTCCTGTTGAGGTAGTTGTTTGTGAATCGCCGTAATTTAATGGCAGCGGAAGCGTATTAGGTACCGGTTCATAGTATTGGATTGAATTAAATGAAAAAGCCGGATTACCAAAAAACAGATTCCAGCCAATGGCATACATCCCATCTTCGGCACTATTCCAGAAGATGTAATTGTAGAAATCACCTGAAGGGTCAAAAATAGTCCTTCCTTCAGCAAGATTTGCGGCAGGGAAGAGATCACCGCCGGGAACTTCAGATGGATTTTCATAATTAACTGTATCGCTCAGGTGAGTGACTGCCGACCTGAAGTCCCAGGTCTGGTTGAGTCCTGCCCCACCCGGTTCTGTAATGTTCACTGTATCCATACTCCGCATAATAACCATGCCCGGAACGGGCATATCATCGTGGGTTACGGTAATCTGAGCTGATGCGATAAATGCGAAGATTAACAGAAACAGGAGGAAAAGCCATTGAAATGATCGTGTGAGAGTAATGCTTCTATCCATAGCGTTATATTTTGTCGTTGTATATATAGCCTAACAAAAGATGCAGCATTAAGTTACTTGTGGATGTAAGTATGTTTTTAAGTGCTAATTTTATGGCATAAAACCAGTTATTATGATGCGTTTTCGTAACCTACTCAGCACTACACTCTTAATACTTTGTCTCAGTGCAACTTCCATTGCCCAGCAGTCCCAAAGGACATTCAGGGAACTGAAACACCAGGGGAATGACATAGAAGTGATGGTTAGCGACGGCAGGTATATTATAACTGCCATGAACGAAAAAATATTCCATGTTACTTTCATCCCGGCCGGTGAGACGCCTAAGGATTTTTCATTTGCCGTAAGTATGAAACCTTTAGCTACTGATATGAAGGTGGATGAAACTGCTGAAGCAATAAACATTGACACTAAAGGTATTGATATACATATCAGCAAACAGCCGGTTAACCTGAGTTTCAGTTATAACGGCAGGCCATTGGTAGCAGAAGACAAAGGTTATACAAGGATGGACAGCAGCTGGATGTTTAATTTCAGCATCAGCAGCAATGAGGTTCTTTACGGTGGCGGTGCAAGGGCACTGGGCATGAACCGCAGGGGCAACCGCCTGATGCTTTACAACAGGGCACATTACGGCTATGAAACACGGTCGGAGTTAATGAACTACACCCTGCCCCTTGTTATGTCGTCAAACCTGTACGCGGTACTTTTTGATAATGCAGGGCTCGGTTACCTTGACCTTGACAGTAAAAAAACAAATAACCTCTCGTACGAAACCTACAGCGGCACACCCAATTACCATGTCATTGCAGGTGACGACTGGTTCGACCTTGTTGAACAATATACCCTGTTAACAGGAAGGCAGCCAATTCCTCCAAGGTGGGCGTTCGGCAATTTCAGCAGCAGGTTTGGTTACCATACACAAAAACAGACAGAAAAAACGGTAGACAAATTCTTTGAAGATAATATTCCGCTGGATGCCGTGATCATTGATATTTATTGGTTTGGCAAGGAAATAAAGGGCGAAATGGGTAACCTGGCCTGGTATACTGACAGTTTTCCGTCGCCTGATAAGATGATTAAAAAGTTCAGCAAGAAAGGTGTGCAGACAGTGCTTGTTACAGAACCATTTATTCTCACCACCTCAAAAAGATGGGATGAAGCGGTGAATAAAGACATTCTTGCAAAGAACAGCAAAGGCGAGCCATACAGGTATGACTTCTACTTTGGTAATACAGGACTGATAGATATATTCAAACCTGAAGCCCGCGACTGGTTCTGGAATATTTACAAGGACCTGACGTTACAGGGAATAGGCGGCTGGTGGGGCGACCTTGGTGAGCCTGAAGTACATCCCGCAGATATTATCCACACAAAAGGCACAGGCAATGAGGTACATAATGCTTACGGGCATGAGTGGGCTAAGGTTATCTTTGACGGGTATAAAAAGGATTTCCCCGATGTAAGGCCGTTTATCCTTATGCGGGCAGGGTACGCAGGATCGCAGAGATACGGGATGATTCCATGGAGCGGCGATGTTAACCGAAGCTGGGGTGGTTTATACTCACAGCCTGAGATTGCGCTTCAAATGGGAATGCAGGGACTTGGCTACATGCATTCAGACCTTGGTGGATTTGCAGGCGGAGAAAAGATTGATGATGAACTTTATGTAAGGTGGTTGCAGTACGGGGTATTCCAGCCAATTTTCAGGCCACACGCACAGGAGCATATACCTGCTGAGCCCGTTTACCAGGCATACCGTACCAAGCTGTTTGCCTCAGATGCTATCGCCTTACGATATAAGATGCTTCCATACAATTACAGTCTTGCATTTGAAAACAACCGGTCGGGCAAACCGCTAATGACACCGCTGTTTTTCTACGAGACGGATAACAAGGAATTGCTGACCTATGATTCTGCTTACATGTGGGGTGATGCTTTCCTGGTTGCTCCGGTTAAAACACCGGCCATTATGTATAAGAATATATACCTGCCAAAGGGGACCAACTGGACTGACTTTACAACCAATCAGGTATACAGGGGCGGACAAACCATCAAATATCCGGTAAATATGGTAAATATACCAGTTTTCGTCAGGGGCGGATCGTTTGTTCCTATGAGCCTGGCTTCAAAGAGCACCATACATTATAGCCTTGATGAGTTTGAATTGAATTACTATGCTGACCCGCTCGTTCAAAAATCAGCTTACCGGTTGTATAATGACGACGGTATAACTCCGGATGCTTTTGAAAAAGGCAGCTATGAACTGTATAACTTTTCAGCAAATAACAACGAAGAAAAACTGATTCTGCAGATGCAGAAGAATACCGGGGATGAGCAATATGCTAAAAAGAAAAGTACAGTAAGATTATGTGTATTTAACCTGGCTGACAGGCCACAGGGCATAACTATTAACGGAAAGGCTATGTCAGCTAAACAGATAATGTGGAATCCGGTGAAAAATAAACTTATGATAGATGTAGAATGCACAACTCAGTCAACAGAAATTGTCATTCAGAAATAAATTAATTTTGCACTATATAACTTAACAACCGAAATGATGAAAAAATTAGTATTCCTATTGCTGGCTATTCCCCTGATGTTTAGCTGTAACAGCAAACAAAAGGAACTTGATGCCATGAAAGCAAGGTACGACAGCCTCCTTTCGATCGGCTTTACAAAAGATACAGCTCTTATCAGTTACATTGAATCGTTCAACAACATCCAGGCAAACCTCGACTCAATTAAACAGGCTGAAATGCTCATCAGCCAGAATACTGCAGGCAACGGCGAACTGCAGACTGACCAGAAAGAGCAGATCAACAAGGACATCAACATGATATACGACATGTTGAAGAAGAATAAGCAGACCATTGCCGAGCTGAAATCCAAACTCAGGAAATCGGGCGGTAAGGTTACTGAACTTGAAAAGATGATCGACAGGCTTTCGCAACAGGTTGAGGAAAAAGATGCCCAGGTGGCACAGCTTACACAGCAGTTAGAAAAGATGAATATCCAGATCGAGATCATGTCGTCGGATATTGAAAACCTCACTGCTGAAGGCGAAGCCAAATCACAGACAATTACCGAACAGACCTCGGCACTTAACACAGCGTGGTTTGTAGTAGGTACAAAACGTGAGTTGCTCGACCATAACATCATTACCCGTGAAGGCGGATTTGCAGGTATAGGAGCCAATAAAAAACTTAAACAGGATTTCAGTAAGGATTATTTTACACAGGTTGATATTACTAAACTAAGGTCAATTCCTTTAACTAAAAAGAAAGCAAGCCTTATAACCACACACCCTTCGCAGTCGTACAAAGTCTATGGCGAAAAAGTAAGTGACAGCCTCGTTATCACCAATCCAAAAGAATTCTGGTCAGTTTCAAAGTACCTTGTTATAGTTATTGATTAAGGGGAATAATAAACTGCAAAAGAAAAGAGAGATATCGCGGCATCTCTCTTTTCTTTTTATCTGACCTTTTTTAGGATCATACCTGCAGATAATAACGAGATAAGAAAGAATGTTGGGATAATAATAAGCGGTGGTCCCACTGCCACGCCTGTAGTACCCATCCCTATTACTTTCGCTACAAGGGCCAGCATCAGGAAGCACAGGAACACAAGATAAACAGGTCCGTAAAGTATTCCGTCATCTTTGCGTTTCAGGAACAATATTCCCAAAACGAAGCTCAGTGGCAAAGCAAGTCCGAGGTCGTTGCCCTGTACTAATAACCAAGCACACCTGAGAGCATCAGATTTCGTCTGAGAGAGTTCCTGAAATTTACAAGTAAGAGTATGAGTAATACAGGAATGGCAATAAAGAGGGTTACCACATCCTGGGCTTGTCCCTGTATTGCAACATCAGCCGGCATATCTTTATAGAGTCCTTCGCCACTGATTGTAACCATCTTACCATGAAGTGACATAATTTCATAGGGGCCATTGCCGTCCTTATAAAATAGTCCCATTGCTGAAGCAAAACCGGCAAGAAGTATAATAGCCGGTATAACAACACGTAGTGTTTTAGAGGTGGTTTTCATAAATGTTGAGGTTGCTGGTTTGGTATTCAGGAATCCGGGCTATTCTTTTCCCGGAGACGGCACTTTGCTGTAATCAATTTCATTGATCAGTTTACCGGTGTTATCATAGAATTTCCAGATACCGGTTCTTTCTCCGGCTTTGAAAGTACCCTCATAATATAACTTGCCATTGGAATGGAAAACAGTCCTTTTACCTTCACTAAGGCCTTCTTTGAATTCACCTTCACTCCAGAGCTGGCCGTTATCATACCATGAAGCCCAATAGCCATCACGCTTATTGTCCTTATAACTCCCCTCAATATACTTTTTGCCATTGGGATGGTAATGTACTTCTTTTATCAGGTTCTTTTCACCATCGTCGGTTGAATAAGTTTTTTCGGATTTTACTTTGCCGTCGGGGTAGTTTTCTTTCTCAACGGTTGGTTTGTTACATGAAACGAGGAATAAAAAGCTTAGAGCTACAATCAGGATTCGGTACATTAGATGTTAGTGATTTACTGAGTTTTACAATATATTTTTGATTAACTGAACAATAACCTTGATCCTTTAACAGATTCATCAAAGTGTCCGTTATTATAGGCCAGGTGGCCGCCGACAAAAGTATGGGTAATCTTTGAATTAAAGGTAGTTCCTTCAAAAGGCGACCAGTTGCATTTATAGAGAATGTTTTCTTTTGAAACTGTCCATGGTGAATCCATATCTGCAATCACAATATCAGCATGGTAACCCCTCCTGAGATATCCTCTTTTCTCCACTCCAAAAATACGGGCAGGTGCATGGCACATCTTTTCAATGACCATTTCAAGGCTGATCTTTCCCTCCTTTACCATTTGGAGCATGGCAACCAGTGAGTGCTGAACCAGCGGACCGCCCGAAGGGCACGACAGGTAAGGCTTGTTCTTTTCTTCAATGGTATGAGGTGCGTGATCTGTGGCAATCACGTCTATTCGGTTTTCGTGCAGTGCCTTCATCAGTGCATCCCTGTCGCTCTTCTCTTTAATGGCAGGATTCCACTTGATGAAATTTCCCTTTGTTTTATAATCCTCCTCACTGAACCACAGGTGATGAACGCATACTTCTGCAGTGATCCGTTTGTTCCTGTCGGAATATGCATTACTGAAAAGTGACATCTCATCGGCAGTTGAGAGATGCAGCACATGAAGGCGGGTACCATACTTTTGCGCCAGTTCAACAGCAAATGACGAAGATTTATAACAGGCTTCACGGCTGCGTATCAAATGATGTACCGTTACCGGGATATCGTCACCATATTGCTGCTTATAGTAGTCAAGGTTCTGCCTGATAGTTGGTTCATCTTCACAATGGACTGCGATAAGTGATTTTGATTCCTTAAAGATACGCTCCAGGGTTTGCATATTATTAACGAGCATATTTCCGGTTGATGCACCAAGGAATATTTTGACACCGCATACTTTTGAGGTATCTGTTTTAAGAACTTCGTCGGCATTATCATTTGACACTCCCATGTAGAATGAGTAGTTGGCAAGTGATTTTCCGGAAGCTGCGGAGTATTTCTCTTCAAGCAATTCCTGGGTAAGAGTATTGGGAACGGTGTTGGGCATTTCCATATAAGAAGTTACGCCACCGGCAACAGCAGCTTTACTTTCAGTATAGATATCACCTTTATGAGTCAGTCCCGGATCCCTGAAGTGCACCTGGTCGTCAATAACACCCGGAAAAACGTGTTTACCTGAAGCATCAATAACGATTGCATCAGCCGGTGGGGTATGGTTGTTGTCAGATACCTCTATGATAAACCCATTTTCAATAAGCACACTTCCCGGGTAAGTTCTGCCTTCATTGACGATAGTACCACCTGTTATGTAGTATTTTTTCAGCATAATGCTTTGATTAAGGAAAAGACAATGCAAAGATAATACAGAACACAGGGTGTTGGTAGCACAAGAATAATAAGAAGGAGTTAAACTCTTGCCCTTATCCTTTTGAAACGAAGTTGGATAACCCCAAGGATAGCTTCACGGAATATTCCACGGCTCATTTTTGACTCACCTTCTGTACGGTCGGTAAAGATAATAGGCACTTCTATAATCTTAAAGCCGAGCTTCCAGGCAGTGTACTTCATCTCAATCTGGAAGGCATATCCGGTGAATTTGATTTTATCGAAATCAATTGCCTGAAGAAGGGAACGCCTGTAACATTTAAAACCGGCAGTAGTATCCATTATTTTCATCCCGGTAATTGCCCTTACATAAGAAGACGCAAAATAGCTCATCAGCACCCTGCCCATAGGCCAGTTAACAACATTAACCCCCTTGATATACCTTGAACCGATGGCTACATCTGCGCCCTGCTGTGCACAGGCATCATAAAGACGGCAAAGGTCTTCCGGATTATGTGAGAAATCGGCATCCATTTCAAAGATATACTGGTATTCACGTTGAAGAGCCCATTTAAATCCATGGATGTAGGCAGTGCCGAGGCCGAGTTTACCCTTACGTTCTTCAATAAAAAGACGGTCGGGGAATTCGGTCATTAACCTCTTAACAATAGCGGCGGTTCCGTCGGGTGAATTATCCTCCACAATAAGGATATCAAAGTCTTTCTTGAGGGAAAACACTTTTCGGATAATGCGTTCAATGTTCTCTTTTTCATTGAACGTAGGAATAACAACAAGATTTTCTTTCACTTGTTATGGCGTTGATGAAGCGAAATTATAAAAAAATCGCCAATACAATATATGTAGGCACTTAATTTGAACCTTTTACTACAAATAAGTAAGTGGGGAAATGGTCGCTATACCCTCCGGCATATGCACCACCTGCAAAAGTACGGAAAGGATATCCTGCATAAGGGCCATCTTTCTGTAAAAGGAACTTTTCATTGAACACCTTAGCAGTGAGATACTTCCATCCTCTGTTTGCGCCATTAAGTACACTTTCAGTAATGATAATCTGGTCGAAGAGGTTCCATGCGTCCCTGTATGCCAGTGAACCAATTCCATCCTGGTAAAGCTTCCACATGGGATTAAAAAGTTCGCCTTTACCTACTTGTCCCTGCTTTCCTTTAGCACCGAGTACCTTATAAACACTCACATCAGTAGGGTCGTCATTGAGGTCGCCCATGATGAATACCTTGGCATCAGGATTAATTTGCTGAAGGGAATCGGTAAGTTTCTTCGACAAGGCTGCAGCAGCTGCACGGTATTCGGGCCCGGCACCTCTTGAAGGCCAGTGGTTAACTATTATGTGAATCATTTCACCGTCGAGTTCACCGGAAACTACCAGCTGATCGCGGGAGAACCAATCGGTTTTACCCGGCATAGTCAGCCTGTTTGAAGTGGTATTGACCACTTTAAAAGCTGCTTTTTTGTAGAGCAAAGCCACATCAACGCCGCGTTTATCAGGAGAATCGTAATGTACAATACCATAACCCAGTCCTTTTAACGGAGGAGTATTGATAAGGTCCTCAAGTACTCCCTTATTTTCAATTTCTGAAACACCGAGGAGTGTCGGGCCACCTTTTATGATCTCCCCTCCTATTTTACTGATCACAAAAGCCATATTACTGAGTTTAGTCAGGTAGCGCTCACTGGTCCAATGGTTAGTACCACCAGGAAGGAACTCAGCATCGTTGGTTCTTGGATCATCAATCGTATCAAACAGGTTTTCGAGGTTATAAAATGCGATACAGGCAGCCTTAGTTTTGTCCTGTGCATTAGCGGCTGTCGTAATGAAAATTGATAGTATTATTGTGATAGCTGAAATTACAGCCGGCAGGCGGAAATATGACATGGTATTTTAAATGGCTTGATTACAATAGTTTTGTGCAAAGATACATGAATAAAATTCACTATATCTATGCTTTCGAAGCGTAAAAATTGCTTCCTTTGTATGCGAAAAAATTTTAAGTAATTTCCGCTAAAATAACTGAATACTAATACCTAACAAATCATTCATGATTAAACGTTTTCTATTGTTTATACTGGTGTATTTACCGGTCATGATGCTGTACGCCCAAACCGGAAGTGTTTCCGGAAGGGTGACTGATGCTGAGAAAGGCACTCCCCTGCCTTCTGCGTTGATACGTATAGGCACACAGCAGACGACCAGCCGTGCAGATGGCACTTTTAATATGCAGAGGATATCTCCGGGTGAGGCCGTTATCGACTTCACATTAACCGGCTATGAAGATGTTACTATGCAGATCACGGTTTCAGAGAATACTAACATCGGAGATGTTAAGCTGAAGCCTGAAGCAACTTCAGACCTTAGCTCAGGCCTTGCTGAGATCAACCTTGCTGTGCTTGACTCAGATGATGATTCAAAAGCCCAGAATGTTTCAGGCTTGCTGAGTTCATCAAATGATGTGTTTGTTGCTGCCGCTTCTTATAACTTCAGTGCAGCCTATTTCAGGATGAGAGGTTATGATGCCGACCTTAACAGCACATACATTTCAGGCAGTCCTATTAATGACGCTGAAACCGGAAGGACACTCTGGGCTTTATGGGGCGGACTTAATGATGCAACAAGGAACAAGGTAACCGTTAATGGTATTGCACCATCGTCATTTTCATTCGGAAATATTGGCGGAGTTACCAATATTATTACCCGGGCATCACAGCAAAGGAAACAGACCAAGGTCACTTACAGCATGACTAACCGTACTTACACCAACAGGGTTATGCTTACCCATTCAACCGGTTTGATGGATAACAACTGGGCTGTAACCCTCAGTGCATCGCGCAGGTGGGGACAGGAAGGTTTTGTGCAGGGTACTTATTATGATGCTTACAGTTGGTTCCTCGGTCTTGAGAAGAAACTAAACAACAGGCATAGTATTGCATTCACTGCCCTTGCAGCACCGGTAAAGAGGGGAATGCAGGGTGGTTCAGTACAGGAAGTATACAACCTGATGGATAATAACTATTATAATCCAAACTGGGGTTATCAGAATGGCGAAGTGAGGAATGCAAGGATCAGGACCATGAACCAGCCGCTCATAATTCTCAATCATTACTGGAAGCTGAACGAGTCAACACAGATAACAAGCACTGCATCTTACCTTTTCGGTAAAACATCAACCAGTGCGCTTAACTGGTATAATGCACCCGATCCAAGGCCGGATTACTACAGGTACCTGCCAAGCTACTTCCCCATTGACCCAAAGAACCCTACTGATCCGGGAGAAGGTTTTTACCTTCCTTTTATTTCAGAGAAAATGACTTACGATTGGCAAAACGACCCATCGGTAAGCCAGATAAACTGGGACGAGCTTTACCAGGTTAATTATCTTGCCAAAGCTGTCGGTGAGCAGGCAAGGTACATCATAGAAGACAGGCACAACGACCAGGCACAACTTAACCTTTCATCATTTATCAACCACGACCTGAGCGATCTTGCCAAATTAAGCGGTGGATTTGAATTATCATCATACACCGGAAGTTATTATAAGGTTGTTGGTGACCTGCTTGGGGGAAATCCTTTCCGTGACATTGACCAGTTTGCTGCAAGGGATTTTGCCGGTGATATAACCATGATGCAGAACGACCTGAACAATCCTGACAGGATAGTAGGTGAAGGTGATAAGTTCGGCTATGATTACAAACTCCACCAGAACAGTGGAAATATTTGGTCAACTTTAAATTTTTCAGGCCGGAAGATCGACTACTATGCAGGAGTACAACTTTCATACACTTCTTTCTGGAGGGAAGGTTTTATGCAGAACGGCCGTTATCCTGAGAATTCACTCGGAGAATCTGCAAAGAGCAATTTCTTTGACTACGCGTTGAAGGGAGGTGCAACCTACAAACTTACGGGGCGCCATTTCTTTGAAGGCAATATAGCTTACATGACCCGTGCACCGTATATGAGGAATACCTTCCTTTCACCAAGGGTAAGGGATGCTGTGACTCCCTCATTGGAAAGTGAAACGATATTCAGTTCAGAGTTAAGCTACCATTTCAGGGCACCGATGTTTAAAGGCCGTTTGACTGCTTACCATACAACCTTTGAAAACCAGAGTGAGGTTACAGGCTTCTACCATGATGACCTGCTTACTTTCGTTAACTTCGTAATGTATGGCATCAACCGCACCCACCAGGGTATTGAAGCCGGCGCTGAAGTGAAATTAAATTCAGCATTTTCGGTTGTAGTAGCTGGAAATGTTGGAAACTACAGGTACACCAGTCGACCCACCGCTACGATCTCAGTAGAGAACGGCACTGTTCCTGATACTACTGAAACCATTTACAGCAAGTACTTCTATGTGCCCGGCACTCCACAAACTGCAGGATCATTTGCAGTTAAATATGCAGGTCCGGGATACTTGTTCCTTGAAGCAAGTATAAACTATTACGACAACAGTTACCTTGACTTCAACCCGGAGAGGCGCACATCACTGGCTATAGAGAACCTTGGTTATGGTGACCCGATGATTAAAGCCATTACTGAGCAGGAGAAACTTCCGAGCGGTTACACACTTGATGCTTCGATAGGTAAGTCATGGCGTATAGAAGGGAAATACTTCCTTAACCTCAATTTCAGTGTATCGAATATACTTGATAATCAGAGTATCATAACCGGAGGGTACGAGCAGAACAGGTTTGACTTTGAAACAAAGAATCTGGCCAAATTCCCGCCTAAATATTATTATGCTTACGGAAGGACTTACTTCCTTAACCTTGGCTTCCGCTTTTAATCACTAAAAAAGAAATAACAGTAAAATGAAAAATATCAGATTATCAATTGCAGTATTAATGCTGGCACTTTCATCAGCATTTCTTAACAGTTGCGTAAAGGGCGAATTTGATGAACCGCCAATCAATATCCCGGTTGTAGACTTCGAAGCTAACACTACTATTGCTGAGCTCAAACAATCGTACACCGGATTAATGGAAATAACCGAGGACATTATCATTAAAGGTATTGTAACTGCTAACGATGAAAGTGGCAACCTGTATAAAAAGATGGTTATCCAGGATGAAACCGGTGCACTTGAACTTTCGATTGACCAGACAAACCTTGCCGTTGAATACAAGGTAGGCCAGATGGTTTATGTGAAATGCAAAGGACTATATGTAGGCGATTACAACTCACTCATCCAGGTAGGTTACATCTACAATGGAGGTATCGGCAGGATGCCGGCCACACTTATAAAAGGACACATTTTCAGGGATAGTCTTCCGGGCCCCAAGCCACAGCCTGAGTTAATGAACATTGCTGACCTCGGCACACCTGAACTGGGTGACCTTAGGGTCAGCAGGCTGGTTACTTTTGAAGGAGTAACATTTGCTGAACCGGGTGAAGTTTATGCACCACAGGAAGCTGATGCAACCAACCGTACCCTGATGGACCAGTCAGGCAAAAGCCTTGTAGTACGTTCCAGTAAATATGCAAACTTTGCCAATGATACCATCCCTGCCGGTTTTGGAAAAGTAACCGGTATACTTACCGTATTCGGCACAACATGGCAGTTGACAATCCGTGACACAGCCGATGTAAAAGACTTTAGTGGTGAAGTACCTCCTCCTCCGGGAAATGGCACAGGTACTTTTGAAGACCCGTATGATATTGAGGCAGGTATGACTAACACCACTCCGACACCGGCGTGGGTAAAAGGCTACATTGTAGGTGTTTATGAAACAGGTGGTACTGAATTTGTTCCTAATTTCACAGGTCCTTTTACCACAAATACCAATATACTTATTGCTGCTTCAGCAGAAGAGACCAATCTTGCCAAGTGTATGCCGGTACAGTTGCCTAACGGTGACATCAGGGCTGCATTAAACCTGGTTGACCATGCAGGCAACAAAGGCAAGGAAGTGATGGTGCTTGGCAATTTAGAGCAGTATTTCAGCATGCCGGGTGTAAAAGGTGTTGTAGGTTACTGGATGGATGGCACAGGTATAGTTCCTGCTACAGGTTTCTATACAGAGGAGTTTGCCGGTTCACTGGGCACATTCTCACAGTATAGTGTGGTGGGTGACCAGGTATGGGTAGGCCAGACTTATGACGATGGTTGTGTTACCATGTCGGGTTACGTTAATCCCACCAGGTTCCCGAATGAAGACTGGTTGATTTCGCCTTCTATCTCACTGGCAGGTAAAACCGGTGTTAAGATGATCTTCAGGGAAGCTATGAACTATGCAGGTGATATCAATGCCGAAGCAAAAGTGTTCGTATCAACCAATTACCCCGGTTCAGGTGATCCTAACGATGCCGACTGGACAGAGCTTACTGGCTTTACAAGGTCAGCTGGTAATTCATGGTCATTCGTAAATACCAGCGAAATTAACCTTTCAGCCTATGAAGGACAGGATATCCATATCGCCTTCAAGTATATCAGCACTGCTTCAGTTGCCGGAACATGGGAGATAAGCAGGATAGTACTCACTGGAGCTGCTAAATAGTCTTAACGAATTGATTTCATATGAAGAGGCACCCCGGGGGGTGTCTCTTCTTTTTTGTAATTTTACATACTCCGAAACTTCCAAACATTCCAACCATGCAAGACAAATCAAAAGAGCTCAACACCTCTGTAGAACTGGTGAATGACAAGCTGAACTTTTCAGGCTATGTTGAAGGAAATGAACCTGTTTCAATTGATTACACTCCCCCGCTGGGAGATAACCTTGGCTATACTTCACTTGAACTGCTTTTGCTAAGTTTATCCACCTGCCTTGGAAGTGCCGTGCTTACCTTCCTAAGGAAAATGAATAAAACCATTGAAGGTTGTCAGGTCACTGCTACAGGCTTACGAAGGGATGAGCACCCTACAGGCTTTCATACCATTAACCTCGTAATAAGGTTAAACTCTCCGGATGTTCATGAAACTGACATGATAAGAGTTATAAAGCTGGCTGAAGATACCTATTGTCCTGTTTGGGCTATGCTGAAAGGAAATGTTGTGATCAACACGACCTTTGTGCTGATCAGGTAAGGCATTTAAAAACCAAATGAGCCGGGAATATTCTGCCTTTTAATTAATCGGCAGGGTAAATGCAGTTTCTATAATATGTAATTTTGCAGGAGCGTTGTTGATGAACCTGCTTTTCTGACTTTTATTTCCCTTCCAACACAATAAAACACAACGCTTTTAGTTTTGTAATGATTTTATTTACAATATTTTAGCGCAATTATTGATGCAGAACCAGGAAATAAAGCTTGTGTTGGAGGACGGCACTGAATTCACAGGAAAATCATTTGGTTTCAATAAGTCAGTAGCCGGTGAAGTGGTCTTCAACACTTCAATGACCGGTTATCCTGAAAACCTCTCTGACCCTTCATATACCGGCCAGATACTAGTTGCCACCTACCCTCTTATAGGTAATTACGGAGTGCCGGACGAAGCAAGGGAAAACGGCCTTCTCAGGTATTTTGAATCAGATAAATTAAGGATAAGCGCACTGGTTATTTCAGATTATTCTTTTTCATACAGTCACTGGAATTCAAATAAAAGCCTTGCAACATGGCTGAAGGAGAATAAGATACCGGGAATTTATGGTATTGATACAAGGGAACTGACTAAGATTATCAGGGAAAAGGGAGCCATGCTTGGCAAAGTTATCTGGAATAACCAGGATATTGATTTTTATGACCCTAACCAGGATGACCTTACTGAACAGGTAGCAATACCCCAGAGAACAGTTTATGGCAATGGCAAATACAAGATAGTATTGGTTGACTGCGGGGTAAAGAACAATATAATCAGGTGCCTGCTTAAACGGGATGTTACTGTGATAAGGGTCCCTGCTTCGTATGATTTTACAGGTGAAGAGTATGACGGCCTTTTCCTGTCGAATGGCCCCGGTGACCCTAAACGATCGGAAGCAACTATAAGAAATGTAGCTAAAGCTTTTGAGCTGGGAAAGCCGGTAATGGGCATATGCCTTGGTTGCCAGATCATGGCACTTGCTTCAGGTGCTGATACCTATAAGCTAAAATACGGACACCGGAGTCATAACCAGCCGGTATTGCATGTAGGCACAAACAGGTGCTACATCACCTCACAGAACCATGGCTTTGCCATTGACATGAAAACACTCTCCTCTGAATGGGAGCCATTATTCATTAATGTTAATGACAATACCTGTGAGGGTATCAGGCACAAGTCAAAACCGTTCTTTGCCGCTCAGTTCCATCCTGAAGCTTCAAGCGGCCCAACTGATACTGAATACCTGTTTGATGAATTCATGGAGTTGATTGAAAACGCTGCAAAAAATCAATAATGTTAGATAAAAGCATTAAGAAAGTTATAGTGCTTGGTTCAGGAGCACTTAAGATTGGTGAAGCCGGAGAATTTGACTACTCAGGATCACAGGCACTCAAAGCCCTGCGGGAAGAAGGAATTGAGACAGTACTCATCAACCCCAATATTGCAACCATCCAGACTTCGGAGAATATTGCTGATAAAGTGTATTTCCTGCCGGTAACTCCCTATTTTGTAGAAAAGATCATAGCAAAGGAAAACGCGGATGGGTTGTTTCTTTCCTTTGGCGGACAGACAGCACTTAACTGTGGAGTCCAGTTATTCAGGAATAAGGTATTTGAAAAGTACAAAATCAGGGTGCTTGGCACCCCTGTACAATCAATCATTGACACAGAAGACAGGGAAGTATTTGTTGAAAAGCTTAACCAGATAGATGTCAGGTCGCCCAGAAGTATAGCTGTTACAAACCTCGATGATGCAGTTGCCGCTGCCAATACTATAAATTATCCGCTTATCATCAGGGCAGCTTATGCCCTTGGAGGACTGGGAAGCGGGTTCTGCAATAATGAACAGGAACTTAAAGCAATGGCCGGCAAGGCATTCTCATACTCCTCACAAATACTGGTTGAGGAGTCGCTCAAGGGCTGGAAAGAAGTTGAGTATGAGGTGGTTCGCGACCGGTTTGATAACTGTATCACCGTTTGCAACATGGAGAACTTTGATCCGTTGGGCATACACACCGGTGAAAGTATAGTAGTAGCTCCTTCACAAACACTCTCAAACAGGGAATACCATAAACTCCGTGAAATTGCCATACGTATCATCAGGCACATAGGAATAGTAGGAGAATGCAATGTTCAGTATGCCCTTGACCCTGATTCAGAAGATTACCGCGTTATTGAAGTAAACGCCCGCCTTTCACGTTCAAGTGCCCTGGCATCTAAAGCAACAGGCTATCCGCTTGCCTTCGTAGCTGCAAAACTGGGCATGGGCTACGGATTACATGAACTTACAAATAACGTAACAAAAACTACCACTGCCTGTTATGAGCCGGCGCTAGATTATATAGTCTGCAAAATACCACGCTGGGACCTTAATAAGTTCCATGGAGTAAGCCGGGAAATTGGCAGCAGCATGAAGAGTGTTGGTGAGGTAATGGCCATTGGCAGGACTTTTGAGGAGGTGATTCAGAAAGGTTTACGCATGATAGGCCAGGGTATGCACGGCTTTACCGGAAACCAGAATATTTTCTTCAAAGACCTTGACAATGCCCTGTCAAATCCTACTGACTCAAGGATATTTGCCATAGCCCAGGCAATGGAAAAAGGGTATTCGATTGATAAGATACACGACCTTACAAAAATTGATAAGTGGTTCCTGGTGAAACTCCATAATATCCTTGAGATACGCAATGACCTCATGAGTTATGACTCCCTGCAAACCTTACCCAACGATCTTTTACTTGAAGCAAAACAGGCAGGATTTTCAGATTTCCAGGTCTCAAGATTTGTGCTAAGGAGTGACTCAAGAAACATTATAAAGGATGCTGCAAGGGTGAGAAACCACCGTAAGTCGGCCGGCATCCTGCCCTGTGTAAAGCAGATAGATACACTTGCTGCTGAATACCCTGCTAAAACTAATTACCTCTATATGACTTATAACGGCACGTCAACTGATATAAGTTATGAGAACGACCAACGCTCAGTGATAGTATTAGGCTCAGGAGCATACAGGATAGGCAGTAGTGTTGAATTTGACTGGTGCAGTGTTAATGCTGTGAATGCCATTATGAAAGAGGGTTATCGCTCTGTGATGATCAACTATAATCCGGAGACAGTGAGTACTGACTATGATATCTGTGACAGGCTGTATTTTGAGGAACTTTCATTTGAGCGGGTTATGGATATTATTGACCTTGAAACTCCCTTTGGGGTGATAGTATCGATGGGTGGCCAGATACCGAATAACCTTGCCATCAGGCTTCACGAGTGCAATGTAAAGATCCTTGGCACATCACCGGTTTCCATAGATAAAGCTGAAAACCGCCATAAGTTCTCGTCACTGCTGGATGAAATTGGAGTAGACCAGCCGCGGTGGAAAGAGCTTACCAGTACTGAAGATATCCTTCAGTTTGTTAAACTTGTTGACTTTCCGGTGCTGGTACGGCCCTCATACGTTCTATCAGGAGCAGCCATGAATGTCGTTTCGAATGAGAGTGAGCTGGAACATTTCCTTTCACTGGCAAGGAATGTATCAAAGCAGTATCCGGTAGTTGTTTCTGAATTTGTGCAGAATGCCAAGGAAATTGAAATAGATGCTGTGGCAAACAAGGGCGAAGTAATTGCCTATGCCATCTCAGAGCATATTGAGTTTGCAGGAGTTCATTCAGGAGATGCCACTATAGTATTTCCTCCACAGAAGATATACTTTGAAACTGCGAGAAGAATAAAGAAAATAGCACGAAAAATTGCCGCAACCCTCGATATTTCCGGCCCTTTCAATATACAGTTCCTTGCAAAGGACAATGATGTAATGGTTATTGAATGTAATGTAAGGGCTTCACGCAGTTTCCCGTTCGTCTCAAAGGTACTGAAGACAAATTTCATTTCACTGGCAACAGATGTAATGCTTGGGAAAGGTGTGCCTAAGCTTTCAAAGTCGCTCTTTGATATAGACATCATAGGTATCAAGGCTCCGCAGTTCTCCTTCACCCGGCTCCATAAAGCCGATCCTGTGATTGGTGTTGATATGGCATCCACTGGTGAAGTGGGCTGCATAGGTGAAGAATATTATGAAACACTGCTTAAATCAATGCTCTCAGTAGGCTATTCTATCCCTAAGAAAAACATCCTGATTTCTTCAGGCCCAATGGAAGATAAGGTTACGCTTATTGATCCGGCCCGTATGCTTTTAGAAAAAGGTTATCAACTATATGCTACCCGTGGTACGCAGGAGTTCTTTGCAAAGAACAATATTGAAGCCACTGTCCTCCACTGGCCTGATGAAGCTAAACAGCCAAATACACTCGACTACCTGAAAGAAAGGAAGATTGACCTGGTTATAAATATACCGAAGAATCTTTCACCTGATGAGTTGTATAATGACTATGAGATCAGGCGTAATGCAGTTGATCTAAACATACCGCTTATTACCAATGCCCGGCTTGCCAAGGCATTCCTCACAGCAATCAGCAAGTATTCTATTGACGACCTGCCGGTTAAGAGCTGGGACGAATATAATTAATTCCCGACATAAAAATTTTCCTGAATTTAATTTGATTTTATAGGTGATTTCGTTTTAACTTTACTATATGAAGTCGGTCACCGATAAATTCATCTGTTTTTTACTATTATTACTCTTACTGCTAAGTCCGGATTATTCTCGTGGAGAAGGCACAAAGCAGCTGGAACCAAAGCCTTATGATTTGAAGTCATCCTGTAAATTAATGCTTTCAAAGAGCATTTATAACCACAGGATTCCTTTTGCTCTCATTGATTGTCCGGCTGATCACCGGCTGAATATCAGGATAAGTGATTATAGCACTGAAAAGATTTACATCGGATTTGGCTTAGCAATAAATTACTATGATACTGTACCAGTTTATGGAAATGTTTACTACCAGGTCAAAGATCCCTCAGGACATCTGGTAACAGGCCATACACTTAAAATAATACCAACACAGCCGGGAGATTCAGGATTTATTCAATACAGGACACAGGCAAATGCAGGTCCGGATATAAATAATTCAAACCCGGGCGGGTATATACCCCTGGTTATTAACCCTTTGGAAAATGGTGATTATTATATTGAATTTTCATTCGACTGTGAGGAATTCCAATTCAAATTCTTTGATATAACTGTGGCAAGGAATTCCACTTTACTGCCAGGCAGGGTATGGAGTAAGTCGTGGCAATTGAGCACCGGAAGTACAAATTCAAGTGATAAGCATTCAGATGCCCTTCTTTACATATACACCAGGGATAGTATTGTATCAAGATTCGACTGTAATCAGCTTACCGGAGGGGTATGGACAGTTTACAGCAACGAATGGGGATGTTCAATATACGGGTCATGGAAACACCGGAGGAAATCAATGAAGGGGAATGCTTCCCTGCAGCCACAGCATATGATCTTCTTAAATGATCCCGACCTTTCAGTGTTTCCCAGTGGTATAATCGGAGAAATGCTGGATACTGAAATAATCAAAGAATGCGATACGGTTGTCCAATTCGGCATAACAGTCAGTAAGCGGGGTTATGTAACAATGATCATCGATCTTCCGCCTTTGAATGACACTGAATCAGGGCCTGAAGATATAGAAGAAACATACCTTGTTAATACAGGTTATACTGTATTAGACCCTCCGTGGGATGGCAGGAATGCTCTTGGTGAGTATATGCTCAATGGGATGCCTGTCGAGGTAACACTTATTTTTATTAACGGACTAACGAATATTCCACTTTACGATGTAGAAGAAAATCCCTCAGGTTTCAAGGTTGATAATATCCGTCCTAATGTTTCAACTGGTGAAACCAAACTTAGGCTTTATTGGGATGATTCCGTGTTACCATATGGTTCTGCGGTTCCATCGAATATTATTGACGGTTGCCTATATACCGACAACTTCCCATTTTCAGGATGCCATAACTGGGTTTTTGAAGATATCTCAATGGGTGATAATAATACAGTAAACACATGGTGGTATCTGCCCGGCCAGGATTCAATTGTAATGACCTTTCCACTGAAAATGAAACCAAGAAGAGGCTATATCTCCGGACCTTCAGGGATTTGTAAAGACCAGACTGCAATGTTCAGTACCGTTAGTATTGCTAATGCTACACAATATGTATGGTCAGTTAATGGCAATGGGTTTACTTACAGCTTCATAGGTAACTATCCTGACACAACCTTCTCATTGTATATTCCCATTAATCTTCAGGAAGGATACTATACAGTAAGTGTCAGGGGTAAAAACCCTGAATGCGGGGAAGGAGCCCCTGCTGAGTTTAGCTTTTATGTATATGGTGAATCACCGCCTCCCATTACTCCATTATCTCCGATTTGCACGAGGAATATCGTTGAGTTTAGTATCCCGGGAGCATATACCGATTTGAAATGGACAACAGATAAAGGAACTATAACAGAAGGAGATAATAAAAACCCGGTAAGTATCAGGTGGGATTATCCATGTACTGATACTATCAGGGTAACGGCAGTCAGTCCGACATGTGGTATAAGGAATTGCGTATTGAGTGTAATAATCCTGCCAGTACCACATGTTAACCTTTCAGTATCAGGCTACTCAAAATCCTGTCCCGGAAATCCAATCACATTTACTGACCTTTCTACTACTACCCAAGGATTTATTGCTTCGAGGTATTGGGACTGGAGCGACGGGAACTCTGAAACTACATTGGAGCCTGAAATAAATCATGCATTTAATGAACTGGGTGAATATTCAATAAGGTTAGTAACCACTACCGACTATGGTTGTGCAGCAGATACTACAATAACTGTAAGCATTATTCCCTTTCCAGAAGTTGCTTTCACCTATTATCAGAACTGTGTTGAGCAACCTATCCTTTTGATGGATAACTCTTCCGGTGAAGCCTTGTCAGCATGGCAATGGGACTTTAATGATTCACCGGTTACTGTTTCGGATTATGATACAAAAGTACCAAGTGCAGTTTACCATTCACTTGGCACCTATCCAGTAACATTAAAGGTATGGAATAAATACAATTGCAGCAGCCAAATCACCAGGGCTGTAACTATTTACGGCATCCCGAAAGCAGACTTTAAATATAGCGTGGCATGCCAGGGCGTTAATAATATTTTTACTAATAATAGCATTGAGGCTGATACTACCATAGATAAGTTCAACTGGCAACTTTACCTTAATAACAATCTTGAAAGCACTTCTTTTGGTAATCCTGCCCATATTTTATTGAATGATACAACTGACTATCAACTTAAACTATTGGTTACTGATGGTTTCGGCTGCAGGGATAGTATTACAAAAACCATTGATACTAAAGCTAAACCCTCAAGCAATTTCAGTTTCATTGAAAATTATAATAATGAGCCGGGGTTGCTGCAATTCGAAAACACAACACCAGATGCCGTTAGTTACCAATGGTATTTTGGAGAAAATGACAGTTCAACTTTAGTTAATCCTTCAATAAAGTTTGAAACGGAAGACAATTACTCTCTCATACTGATATCTAAAAATTCCTTTGGTTGTATAGATTCACTTCAACGATGGTATTATTACCTTCCGGGTTACTTTATTCCCAGCGCATTCACCCCAAATGACGATGGTTTGAATGACTTATTTCATCCTGTAACACAAAGAACTGTTCTTGAACCTTACTCTTTAACAATATATGACCGATGGGGACAAATTGTCTTTGAAACCAGGGATCCATCCAGAGGATGGGATGGTAAAAAGAATGGAAACTTTTGTCTTCCGGGGATTTATTCTTATGTGATTAAATATCCCGAAGGAAGTGTTGAAGGCGTTAAACCTATGAGCAGAACGGGGTCCGTGGTGCTGATCCGTTAGGAGGAAGGCAGACTATTTGCCTCTACCATTTCCTGCAACGGAACTAATGCCTGTATTGCTTTAGTAACTGTGTTTACATCCCTGAATGTAAGGCTGAGTTTTTCATTTACCTCTTTCATCCTGACATTTTGCTGATAAACCTGGATAAACTGCAGTACTGTATTGAAAATGGTACTCTGGTAAAATGGAGAGTCTTTGCTGGTAATAAAGGTGGCAGTCATTACACTGTTGCGCAGGGTAATCTTTTCAAAGCCAAGTTTACGTGCCATCCTTCGGAGCCTGATTGTATTAATAAGCTCCTGTGTTTCCTGTGGCACCGGCCCAAACCTGTCGATCAGTTTTTCCTGGTATTTTAGCAGGTCTTCCTCTGCCTCAAGACTGTCGAGTTCTTTGTATAGGCTCAGCCTTTCAGTAATATTGGTTACATACCTGTCGGGAAGCATTATTTCAAGGTCGGTTTCAATCAGGCATTCTTTCACATAATCCTTTTTAACCGGCTCATCATAAAGCCCGGCAAATTCAGTTTCTTTCAGCTCCATAATTGCCTCATCGAGTATCTTCTGGTACATCTCGAAGCCAATTTCTGAAATAAAGCCACTCTGTTCAGCTCCCAGTATATTACCCGCACCACGGATATCGAGGTCGCGCATCGCTATATTGAAACCACTGCCTAACTCTGAGAACTCTTCTATAGCTTTAAGCCGCTTCCTGGCCTCATCAGTAAGAACTGAAACAGGAGGAGCAAGCAGGTAACAGAAGGCCTTTTTGTTTGTTCGCCCTACCCTGCCTCTCAGCTGGTGAAGGTCACTCAATCCGTAATTCTGTGCTTCGTTAATGATAATAGTATTAACATTTGGAATATCGAGGCCCGATTCAATGATGGTTGTCGCAATCAATACATCATAATGGCCCTCCACAAAGTCAAGCATGATCTGCTCCAGCTTATGACCGTCCATCTGGCCGTGTCCTATGGCAATCCTGGCATCAGGAACAAGCCGTTGGACCATACCGGCTACTTCCTGTATATTCTTTACCCGATTATTTACAATGAATACCTGTCCACCCCTCGATAACTCAAAGTGAATGGCGTCTCTTATTATCTCCTCGTTAAATGCATGAAGTTCAGTCTGAACAGGATACCTGTTGGCGGGCGGGGTATTGAGGATGCTCAGGTCTCTTGCTCCCATCAGAGAGAACTGAAGGGTTCGGGGAATCGGGGTAGCAGTTAGTGTGAGTGTATCCACATTTACCTTCATCTGCTTTAGCCGTTCTTTAGTGGCAACACCGAATTTCTGTTCTTCATCAACGATCATAAGGCCGAGGTCACGGAACTTTACATCTTTACTTACCAACCTGTGTGTGCCAATAAGAATATCGATCTTCCCTTCTTCAAGTTTACGGAGGGTTTCTTTCTGCTCTTTGGCACTTTTGAACCTGTTCAGGTAATCAACCTTACAGGGGAACTCCTTAAGCCTGTCGCCAAAAGTATGGTAATGCTGCAGGGCAAGTATCGTTGTAGGTACCAGTACCGCCACCTGTTTGCTATCAGCAACCGCTTTAAATGCTGCACGGATAGCTATTTCTGTCTTCCCGAAGCCAACATCACCGCACACAAGCCTGTCCATCGGATACGTTTTCTCCATATCGCGCTTTACATCAGCAGTCGACTTTACCTGGTCGGGAGTATCCTCATAGATAAATGATGCTTCCAGTTCATGCTGCATGTAACTATCAGGTGCAAAGGCATGCCCGTCAGCAGCCTTTCTCTCTGCATATAGCTTGATCAGGTCTTTTGCAATATCCTTAACCCTTTGCTTGGTCTTTGACTTCAGCTTATTCCATGCATTGGAGCCAAGTTTATTCAGTGCAGGCATAGTGCCTTCCTTGCCCACATACTTGGATATACGGTGAAGTGAATGGATGCTTACATACAGGATATCATTATTCTGGTATATGAGGCGTATGGCTTCCTGCTGCTTACCGTTATTTTCAATTTTCTCCAGTCCATCAAACCTTCCTATTCCATGGTCTATATGGGTAACATAGTCACCGGGTTGAAGATCATAGATTTCTTTCAGGGTTATTGCTTCTTTTCCGGCAAACCCATCCCTGATACGGTACTTATGGTAACGCTCAAAAATCTGGTGGTCGGTGTAGCATACCAATCCTGTTTGCCTGTCGACAAACCCTTCGTGTAATGAGAGGTTTATAATCTCGTAGTTGATACCTGTTTTGATGCCCCTGTTATCCTGCAGGTCTTTAAGAATTGTTTGTATTCGTTCGGTCTGCTTGGGGTTATCTGAGAGGATTATGTTTTTAAGTCCTGACTTACTGTTGTCTTCAAGATTCTTAAGGAGCAGGTCGAAGTTTTTGTTGAATGAAGGCTGGGGCTGCATACTGAAGTCAATGACCTCTGCATTTTTTATCATGTAGTGGTTACCAAATTCAATCACAGTGTGGTTCAGGACCTCATGCATGAATTCATCACCACCGGCAAACAATTCTTCAGGTTTCAGATGGATTGTCTCTTCACCCAGTTCAGAGAATGCTTTCTTTGCTTTCTCAAGTTCCTTCTCCACCCTGTCAGTAGTAAATGCCAGATCCCTGATCCATATGGTGGTATTCTTGTCGATATACTCTAAAAACGACTGCCTTTTCTCGTGTAACAGCCGATCCTGCACATTAGGAGTAATAGTTACATGGTCGAGTTTATCTATTGACAATTGTGTAGAAGGGTCGAAGGTTCTTATTGACTCAATATCATCACCGAAAAACTCAATACGGTAAGGGCGGTCGTTTGTATATGAGAACACATCAATGATACCTCCCCTGAGAGAGTATTGTCCGGGCTCTACCACAAAGTCAACCCTGTCGAACTTATACTCCTCAAGCAAGTCAAGTACAAAATCCACTGAAAGGCTTTCCCTTAAGCCAATGCGAAGGGTGTTCTTTTTAAGGAAGGCTTTAGATACAACCTTTTCGGAAAGGGCTTCTGAGTAAGTGACAACAATAGTGCCACCCTGCCTGGTGCCAAGGCGCTTCATAACTTCAGTCCTCGACAGCACATTTGTATTATCAGTTTTCTCTAACTCATAAGGCCGCCTGTATGAAGTTGGAAAGAAAAGAACCTTCTTTTTATGGAAAGGAGTTTCCTGCTCATTCAGAAGATTTTCAAGATCATTAAAGAAATAAGCTGCCTCTTCTTTTTCTGACAGCACAATCAGGAACATCGGCTCAGTCCTGCTGAAAACTGAAGCAGCAACAATGGCACCGGCCGAACCTGCAAGTCCTTTAAGGTGCAGGCGGCCGTTATCTTTTGAGTTACATAAAACACCTATATCCGCGATAACATCTTTATCGCGGTATAAGTCAATAACAGGAGCAGTTCTCACTAATTCCTTTCTGTTAGTAAATGAGAACGCAAAATTACGACATTTTGTTGGCCTATTCGTATTTCAGGTTATCGACCGGATTGGTGCGTATAATCCTTCCTGACTGTATCCAAACCGTGATCACAGAAATGCCAAGAACCATAATAACCGGCACGATGTAAAGCCACCAACTTGGATTGATATGCATGGCAAAGTTTGCAAGCCACTCTACATATTCATAGTGGAACACCGGAATGGCAATAAGTGCAGCAAGAATGCCAAGAATTATATAGTCACGGAAAACAAGAAAAAACAGCCATGCTTCGGATGCCCCAAGGGTTTTTCTTATACCGAGTTCTTTCTTACGTTGTTCAGCAGTATAGGCTGAAAGCCCTATTAATCCAAGTATTGTTATAAAAATTACCAGCAGCGAGAACAGTATATACACCATGGTATATTGTTTCTCCTGCTCAAATTGCAGGCCGTAGAAATCTTTCAATACACCTGCATTGTATGGATTATCAGGAAAAACTGAGGCGTAGATCTTACCTGCCTCCTTAATTATATCTGATTTTTCCCTGACACCTGCATTGATAGAGAACTTACCCTGGAATCTTTGCGGGCACCTGAATATCTGAGGTTCGATAGCTTCCTTTGCTGAACGCTGATGAAAGTCGATTACAACACCAGATACCTCAAAAGGCTTCCCTTCCATCATGATTGTTGTACCCACTGCGTCTTCAGGTCGTTTATAGCCTAGTGAATTTGAGGCATAGGCATTAATAACCACCCGGTTACGGTCGATGGCACTGTTTCCTGTAAAGCCTTCGCCGGTTATAAACCTGATTTTATAGGTATCAAAGAAGCGGGAGCTGGTTTCAGTAACACGGTAGTTTTTGGAGTCCTTCTCATCTGTTTCCTGCCTGTAGATACCACCCCTGTTAAACATGTTTGACTGCCCCGGTATAACCGATGAAAAGGCACATCCTTCAACGCCTGGAATGTTGTCAACCTTATCGATAAAGACCTTATACCGGCTAATGAGTGTTGAATCGCCAACCAAAGGAGCATTTATTGTAACAATGTTATCAAGTATGAATCCCGGTTTCTTGTTTGTAATATAGCGGTATTGCAGGTAAACTCCAATTGTAGCAGCAATCAGGGCAATCCCGATAGCGAATTGCATGGTTACCAATCCCTTTTTAAGATACATTCCGCTTTTCCCTTTCACCCTGTCACCTTTAAGTACGGTAACAATGTTGGCAGAGTATACCCCTGTAGAAGAATATATGCCTGCAGAAAGGGTTCCTGCAATAAAGGCAATGGCAATAATTGCGTAGAACACGCTGTCGTACCATACATGTGCATGGAGAGGTATATGGGTAAAACTGCAGAAAGCAGGGTTGGCCAGGTCAAATATCACGAGTGCACTTATTACTGCAAGAATGTTAATACTGGCCGACCATACAAGGAGTTGTTCGAGTAACTGGAACCTGCGGGCTCCGTTGGTTTTTCGTATAGCAATTTCCTTTTGTTTCCTGATAGCTGATATGGTAGTAAGATTAAAGAAGTTAACCCATGCTATGATAAGCACAAACCAGCCTACTACTGAAAGAATATCAAGGGAAGTCCTGCTGCCGTTAGTTTCCAGCTCATGCATATAGTGGGAGTTGAGATGGATTTCAGCAAGAGGTTGTAGCCTGAACGACATGCCCATCTTATATTCTTTGAGGTCTTTTCCAAATTCATGCTCAATGTAATCAGCGATACGCTTATCAATTTCAGCGGGATTAGTCCCGGGCCTGAACTTAACATACGTGAAGAACCCGCTGAAAAACCATCCGTCGGTAAACAATTGCGGTTCTCTCTTAATCCATGCTTGTAAGGAGGTGAAAATATCAGCCCTGATATGCATATTATCAGGCAGGTCGCTGAAGACTGCTTTTACAACAAGGTTTTCCCTTTTATTATAACTAAGTATTTTACCAACCGGGTTCTCATCGCCAAAGTATTTCTTAGCGGTTGATTCCGAAATAACAACTGAAGAGGGGTCATCAAGGCAATCTTTCGCATTACCTTCAATCACTTTAATTCCCAGTACATCAAAAATGGAAGATTCTGACCTGAACACTTTCTCTTCCTTGAAATATTTGTCGTTATAAAAGAATACCCCTTCAATCTTGAATGCCCTGGCATATTCCAGGGCTTCAGGGAATTGCGCTTTTATGGCAGGCCCAATGGTAGGTGATGCACTTGCAAACTCAACCCTGTCGTCATTTTCTCCCCACCTGCTGTACTGCACACGGTATGTGTTTTGGTAATCAGGCGATTGTTTATCGAAACTTCTGTGGTACCTTACATATCCCACAATCATAAGGCATGCGGCAAGGCCGACCGCAAGGCTGAGCACATTGGTGAAGTAAAAGCCGGGCTGCTTCCTGAAATCCCTGAATACGAGCAGAAGGTAGTTGAGTAGCATGGTGTTGTATGTTGGTCAGTTTAATATCACCAAATACAGTGCCAGCATACAATTAACAGTCATTCAGTGCAATACAATAAATCTGTTAAACTATGTTGTACGGTTTTGAACATTACCTGTTCAGTTAGGGACGGCTTTCTTTGCAATAAATTTATTGTAAAGTAATAAGCCTATTATTGTGAATACTCCGATCATGCTGAAAACCAACCATAAAAGGCTGGGGTTATTCATTTTCTCAACAAAACGAACATATAGGGCTGCACCCAATATTCCACCAATGCCGCTGCCAATAACACCATACAGGAAAGAATAACCAAGGTAAAGTGCTTTCTTGTCCGGTGGTGCGATCATGCCTACATACGAAATGAACTTAGGATGGGCAGTCATTTCTCCCAGTGTGAAGATCATTATGCCTGCAATAAATACCCATGCATAGGTTGAAATAGAAAGAATAGCCATTCCGATAGTTCCAAGTGCAATACCAATAATCATGGTAGGGAGTGCAGGAGCTTTTTTTACCAGTGCTGAAACGATCAGTTGAAGTGCAATGATTACTCCGGCATTAATAACTGTAACATGCTCTGCTTCAAACTTCCATGAAGGATTCTCAACAAAATATCCAAGAAAACCATTTACCACATTATTCACCGGAGTCATATCCATATGTTCTGTAAGGTACCATAACACGGTATCATACATTTGGAAATATAAGATCCAGAATCCTGAATATATCACTATCATCAGTATGAACCTGTAATCTTTAAGCACTAATGCAATGTCAGTAAATACCTGTGATAATGGTTTCCGGGTTTCGGGTTTTGGAGGTTCTTTATAACCGAATATATTCAGTAATAACATGGAGCCTGTTCCAACGCCTGCCATGATGAAGATATAACTCCATGAAATGTCTTTAAGGAAAGGTATCAGGAATAGCGGGAAAAGAAAAGCACCCAGGTTTATTGACCAATAATAGATGCCAAAGCCAAGAGAGGAATTGTCTTCATTAGTTACCCTGGCAATTGTTCCTGAGATAATTGGCTTAAAGAAGCCTGCACCCACCGCCATCACTAAAAGACTCAGGAATACAAATCCGTATGATGTGGAAACACTGGTGAAGAAATAACCTGCACTCATGAGGGTAAAAGCAAACATAAGCACCCTGCGGTAGCCAAACCTGTCGGCAATAGCCCCTGCAAGTATCGGCAGGAAGTAGAGCAACGGAGTAATAGTGCTCTTGATAGCTCCTACACTTTCCTTTGAAAATCCCAGTCCGCCATCATCCTTTGACAGAATAAGGTACACCGATAGAACCGACATAACACCATAATAAGAGCCCCTTTCGAAGAACTCCATTATGATAACTGTCCAGAAATTTTTTGGGAAGGAATTGAATCCTGCTTTAGACTTCACTTCTTTTGCCATACAATTATTAGTGTGTTGCCGGCAAAGATAACATAAAGTGGTTATTTGTTACTGACTACAAGTTGTACAGTAGTCCTGCTCTTTTGCTCAAGTAGTACCTTACGCCCGGCTATTACTTTATCAATCGTAGGCTGGTCATAATACCTGATAGTTATGAGTTCAAGGCCGCTGTTATACCTAACCCTGTACTCGGTTCCAAGGGCATCAAACAACCGCTGCATTTTTTCTGCCTGATCATCTATGACTATAGAAAAGCTAATGGCTGAGTGCTGCATCATATTGAAGTGAATACCAAGGGAATACAACAATCCAAAGATATTATGCAGGTTGTTTTCGGCGATAAATGAAAAGTCTCTTGGAGAAACTGATAAGAGCACCTGGTTTTTCTTGAAGATGAAACTGGGGATGTGCTCACCGGTTTCTTCGCCTGAAGACGAAATAAGTGTACCCGGTTCATCCGGATGATAAAACGATTTGACATACAATGGAATACCACTGCTCTGCAAAGGCTGTATAGTTTTCGGGTGGATAACACTCGCACCGTAATACGCCAGCTCAATTGCATCCCTGTATGTCATATTATCAATCTTCACGGTACCGTTAAAGTACCGGGGGTCGGCATTAAGAACTCCTGGCACATCTTTCCATATGATCATTTCATCAGCTTTCAACGCCCATGCAAAGATTGCTGCACTAAAATCAGAACCTTCCCTTCCAAGGGTTACCGGGTTGCACTTTATGCTGCTGCCAATGAAACCTTGCGTAATAAATACTTTCCTGGTGGATCCTGCACCGGCTTTTGCGGCCTCGCTGCTTATCAGTTTTCCCGTTTCCTCCCAATCCACCGAGGCATTCCTGAAAGTATCATTAGTCTTAACCAGCTTGCGTGCATCGAGGCATTGATGCTGGAAGTTGCATTTATTAAGAAAGGCACTGATTATTTCTGTTGACAGAAGTTCACCAACCGATACAACCATGTCGTAACCCTCATCATAATTCTGAGGAGGCATCCATGATGTAGTTTCTTTCAAACGGTTTATCCATTTACTGACTGCTGACTCGTTAACATCAAGATCTCTTGCAATACTGAGATGGTAATTCTCAACAACTGCAATGCAGTCATCAACCGACTGGGTTCCTTTGATCCATGAATCAGCCACTTTTTCAAGTGCATTCGTGGTTTTGCCCATTGCGGAAAAAACAATGCATAGGTTGTTTTCCCCATAAGCTGAAACAATACGGAAAACGTTCCTGACAGCCTCCGCATCTTTTACTGATGCCCCGCCAAACTTGAAAACTTTCATGCGTGGTTGTTGTTTGTAACACAAAAATAGTAACTTATCGAAGGTAGGAGGTTTAGTCGTTCGATTCTTTGTAATTTTGTCTCCTTGAGTAAAAAAAATCACAATCCATCATCTGAATAAAAAAGTAAACGTCATAAAATGAAAGGTTCAATTGCTATCCTTGCCGGTGGAGGTCCTGCTCCCGGAATTAATTCAGTTATTGCTTCAGTTGCTAAGGTATTTTTAAAAGATGGTTACAGGGTTATCGGCCTGCATGAAGGGTATAAAACGCTCTTTAACGGCAAACCCAACATGATTGACCTTGATTTTATAGTTGCCGATAAGATCCATAACCAGGGAGGTTCGGTACTTACAATGAGCAGGTATAAGCCAAAAGATTCAGAATTCAACACTGACTTTTTTGTTGAGAATGATGTGAAACTGCTTGTAACGATAGGCGGAGACGACACTGCATCAACGGCAAACAGGATTTCAAAGTTCCTTGCATCGAAAAACATTATACTACAGAACATCCACGTACCAAAGACCATTGATAACGACCTCCCCCTGCCTGATGGGATCCCTACTTTCGGATACCAGAGTGCAAAACAGGAAGGTGTAAGAATAGCCACAACTGTATATGAAGATGCACGTACAAGCGGCAACTGGTTTGTGGTATCAGCCATGGGCCGTGAAGCCGGACATCTTGCATTTGGTATTGGCGCTGCCTGTCATTATCCAATGATCATTATACCTGAGATGTTTGACAAAGTGGAAGTTACTTTTGAAAGGATTCTCAACCTGGTGGTTTCTTCAATGATCAAGCGCAAGTTGCTCGGAATAGATTACGGAGTTGTGATTATCAGTGAAGGAGTCTTTCATTTCATGACCGACGAAGAAATCCTGAAATCAGGAATAACTTTCTCATTTGATGACCATGGACATCCGGAATTAGGCAATGTGAGCAAGGCTCATATCTTTAACATGCTCCTGCAGGATAAATTAAAGGAACTGAAGATCAACATCAAGAGCAGGCCGGTGGAGTTAGGCTATGAACTCAGGTGTGTGCAACCTATCGCTTTTGATATGCTCTATTGTGCACTCTTGGGAATGGGAGTAAAAGTACTGTTCGACCAGGGGCATACAAGTTGTATGGTATGCAGCGGTCCAAACGGTGATATATGGCCTATCTTCCTTAAAGATGTTGAAGACTCACATGGTAAAGTCCGTCCACGACTGGTAAACATGAACGGACAGAAGGCACGCCTTGTATACAATGATGGCATGCAATACTTGTGTAAAGAGGATTATGAAGCTGCAAAGAAGTATGTTCCGGATCCAGAGAACTACGACATGATGAAGATCCTCAACTGGGAAGAAACCAAACTGCAGGTTCAATAGTACTCCATTCGTATCAAACATACCCTTGGGTTACCTTTGGGTTACCCCCGGCTTACCTTTCGTTTACCTCAGAGGTAAGGAAAAGGTAACCGTGATATAATCCAAACGTTAGCAAAATACGAATCTAACCTCTTCAGGAAACGGTTAAGTTTTTAATTTTCTCTGCCAGATGCCAGGCAAGTTTGTAGTTCGATTCATGAGTCCAGCCGGCAATATGTGGTGAGAGGATTACCTTATCAGAGCTGAATAATCTTTTAAAACTTTCAGGAATATTTGAAGTGTCGAGGTTCTCAAATGATAGCTTCTCAATTTCCAGCACATCAAGGGAAGCGCCTAAAACCTTACCTCTGTCAATTGCATCCATCAGGTCGGCAGTGTTGACACATTGCCCCCTTGAAGTATTGATGACGTAAATTGGCTTTTTAAATTTTTCTATATACTCGCTATTAACCAGATAATAAGTCTCCTCCGTCAGAGGAATATGCAGACTAAGGAAATCTGCTTCTTCGAAAATCCGGTCCATGGTTGCTTCCTCTACCCAGTCGGACGAAAAGCCGCTTTTGTATTTATCATACGCGAGCACCCTCGCACCAAAACCCATCAGCCGGCGTGCAAACTCAGAACCTGTGTTTCCAAAGCCGATAATCCCAACAGTCTTACCCTTTATCTCGATTCCACGGTTTCCTTCCCTGATCCAAATACCCTTCCTCACTTCAGCATCAACCTTCAGCAGATGGTTAAGTAAGGCAAGTATCATCCCCATGGCATGTTCGGCAACGGCATCACGGTTGCCTTCAGGGGCATTGAGGCAAATAATTCCCTTTGCTTCAGCTGCATCAAGGTCAATATTTTCCATGCCCGCGCCTACACGGCCGATAAACTTAAGGTTGGTAGCATAGTTTAAAGCTACTTTATCAAGTTTTATTTTACTGCGGATTATAACTCCTGTATATTGATGAAGCATGTCGAGAATTTCCTGCCGGTTGAGACCTGTATAGTGGTCACAATGAAAGCCAACACGAGTAAGTTCTTCAGTAAGATAGGGATGGGCAGTATCAATAAACAGAATTTTACCTGAATTCATAAGAATCTGAATTTAGGCAAAGGTAATCATTAAGACTAAAAATCGTAACTTCGCCAACTGTTTGGAAGATCACAGTTTATAAGTACTATGTGGAATTTTCTGGTTAGGCTGATGTTACGCAACCGCCCTGCAATACTGGTAGTTATCGGATTGCTAACGGTTTTTATGGGATGGCAGGGACTCAATGTTAAGTTGTCATACAACAATATGTCAATGTTGCCAGCCTCTGATTCAAGTGTTATTGTTTATAATAAATTCAAAGAAAAGTTTGGAGAAGATGGCAGTGTACTTGTCATTGGTCTTACCAACAAGAATATGTTCAGGCTCGACCAGATAAATGCCTGGTATGACCTGACAAATGAAATCTCCAGGATTGACGGTGTTGAGGGAGTTACTTCCATAACAAGGGCTGCCAACATGGTAAAAAACGACAGCCTGAGGCAGTTTCAGTTCAAGCCATTAATGAGTGGCAAGCTTGACACACAGGCCCAGGCTGATTCTCTCAGGAAACTGGTTTTTTCTTTACCTTTCTATCAGGGACTTCTTTTCAATCCTGACACTGAAACATACCTGATGGCGGTAACGCTCAATAAAGATAAACTCAATGACAAGGCCCGCCTTACTGTTACCGATAACATTGTTGAAGCAGCACAAGCTTTTGCAGAGAAGACCGGCAATGAACTGCACTATTCGGGGATGCCTTATATCAGGTCAGTAATGACCAAAAAAACAAAATCCGAGCTCTTCTTATTCATATTCCTGTCAATTATCATTGCTGCCATAATACTATACCTGTTTTTCAGGTCAATAAGGGTAGTATTAAGTTCTTTAATTGTTGTTGCAATTAGTATAGTTTTCACTTTAGGGCTCATCAATATCCTGGGATTCAAGATAAGTATCCTCACAGGGGTGATTCCGTCACTTATTGTTGTAATTGCTATTGAAAACTGTATATATATCCTTAATAAGTACCATTGGGAATACCGCCTTCATGGCAATAAGATCAGGGCATTATCGAGGGTTATACAACGAATAGGCCCCGCCTCACTGATGGTAAATACAGCAACCGCTGCAGGTTTCGCTGCTTTTATACTTGTATCCAACCAGTTGCTGCATGAGTTTGGTATTGTAGCCGCAATAAGCATTTTCATAGAGTATATTCTCTGTATCCTGCTGCTGCCGATTATCTTTAGTTTCATGCTTCCACCAAGTGAAAAGCACTTATCACACCTCAACAGCCGGTTCTTTGGCAATGTACTTGAAAAAATAATATACCTTATTGAGCACAGGCGTAAAACAATCTTCATAACTGCAGGTGCATTGACAGTAGCAGGTATCATCGGCATGCTTAACCTTGAAACATCAGGTAAAGTGGTAGATGACCTCAGCGATAAAGAACAACTAACCATTGACCTTAAGTACTTTGAAAAGAATTTTGGCGGTGTTATGCCCTTTGAGATTTGGGTGGATGCCAAGAAACCAAAAGCAGTATTGCGCTTAAAAACACTTGAAAAAATTGACGAACTTCAAGCTGCAGTGCTTCAACACAAGGAGTTCTCTAAGCCATTGTCCGTTGCAGAATTATCAAAGTTTGCCCGGCAGGCTTATTTCAATGGTGATCCTTCCATGTACCAGATGCCAAACTCACAGGAGAGAAATTTTGTATTCTCTTATTTTCCCAGGGAGGCAGGTAACCAGAAAGGACTTTTAAACTCATTTATTGACAGTACACAGCAACATACTAGGATAAGTTTCCAGATGGCCGATGTGGGCACTAACCAGATGAACAGGCTGCTGGATGATATAAGGCCTAAAGTGGCTGAGATATTCCCTGCTGATAAATACGATGTCAGGATAACCGGGAACAGCGTGGTTTATACCAAGGGGACTGAATTCCTCATCACTCACCTGCTGGAAACCGTATTAATTGCCATCGGATTTATTTCATTACTGATGGTATTGATGTTTTCAAGCTTCAGGATGATTATGATTTCAATGCTTCCCAACATAGTGCCACTGATTATAACCGCTGCCATTATGGGATTTGCCGGTGTTCCCGTAAAGCCGTCAACTATCATTGTATTCGGCATCGCACTGGGGATTTCAGTTGATAATGCCATTCAATATCTCTCAAGGTACCGTCATGAACTTAAGGTTACCAATAACAATATTAAATTATCAGCATTAAATGCATTGCGTGAAGCAGGATTCAGCATGATTTATACATCAATAGTCCTTGTACTTGGATTCAGTGTGTTTATCGTTTCCAGCTTCGGTGGCACAAAAGCCCTTGGATTACTTGTGTCCACAACCCTTTTTATTGCTATGTTCTTTAATATGATGGTGCTGCCATCATTATTACTGGTACTCGACAAATTTGCCGTTACTAAAGCGTTTGCAGGTGAATCACTCATTGATGTATATGATGGGGAAGATAACGGAGTACAAGAAGAGGATGAAATACAGAAATAATATTACCATATCATGAAAGGAATAATCTTAGCGGGAGGGTCAGGTACCCGGTTACACCCTCTTACCCTGGCTGTAAGCAAACAACTTATGCCGGTGTATGATAAGCCGATGATTTATTATCCGCTCTCAGTGCTTATGATGGCAGGAATCAATGAGATCCTTATCATATCCACACCATACGACCTGCCGAATTTCGAGAAACTCCTCGGTGACGGGTCATCGCTTGGTTGCCGCTTCAGTTATGCAAAGCAGGAAGTTCCCAACGGGCTTGCACAGGCGTTTGTTATAGGTGCACCTTTCATTGGAGATGATGATGCAGCCCTGATACTGGGTGATAATATTTTCTATAGTTCAGGTTTGCCCAAGCTATTATCTGAATGCAGGAACCCTGAAGGAGGAATCGTATTCGCATACCATGTTTCAGATCCTGAAAGATATGGTGTAGTTGAATTTGATAAAGATAACCGTGCGGTTTCCATTGAAGAGAAACCAAAACAGCCTAAATCAAATTATGCAGTTCCCGGATTATATTTTTACGATAATTCTGTTATCGAAGTGGCCAGGAACCTGTCACCGAGTGCAAGGGGAGAATACGAAATTACCGATGTAAACAAATATTACCTTGAAGCAGGAAAGCTATCTGTTAAAGTAATGAGCAGGGGAACTGCATGGCTTGATACCGGTACATTCACATCGCTCTTGCAGGCATCGCAGTTTGTTGAAGTAATTGAAAACAGGCAGGGCCTAAAGGTTGGCTGCATTGAAGAAGTTGCTTACCGGATGAACTATATTGACCGTGAACAGTTAATTAAGCTCGCTCAACCTTTACTTAAGAGTGGTTATGGGGATTACCTGCTAAGGGTATCAGAAACACAATTTCTTTAAACATGTACAGCATTGAAGAACTGCAGGCAAAGATTAATGAATCTTTAAAACATCTGCCTGTTTACGGGAAACCCGATGGTTTGTATGAACCGATTTCATACACCCTTGAACAGGGGGGTAAGCGTATAAGGCCTTTGTTCGTACTGATATCGAATCAGATGTTCGGAGGTAAGCCTGAAGAGGCACTGCCCGCTGCAACAGCCATTGAGATCTTCCATAATTTCACCTTGCTTCATGACGATATTATAGATAAAGCCCCTCTCAGAAGAGGGTTTGAAACTGTTTACCAAAAGTGGAGCACAAACACTGCAATTCTTTCAGGCGATACCATGTTTGCCATTGCATATGGTGAACTTGCAAAAAGCAATCCGGCACTGCTTCCGGAGCTGATGAAGATTTTTACCAAAACAGCCATCGAGGTATGTGAAGGTCAGCAGTTTGATATTGACTTTGAAGCGCAGGATAATGTAACCCTGAACGATTATCTGAACATGATAAGGCTAAAGACAGCCGTCCTGCTTGCTGCAAGCCTTAAGATAGGTGCCATTATTGCCGGGGCTTCATCAGCTGATGCCGATAATATCTATGCTTTTGGAATAAACCTTGGACTATCATTCCAGCTTCAGGACGACCTGCTTGATGCGTTTGGCGACCAGTCGGTATTTGGTAAGCAAACCGGTGGTGATATTGCTTCCAACAAAAAGACTGTGCTTTACCTGAAAGCCCTTGAAAAAGGAGATACTGCTGTAACCACCGAGTTAAGGAAGTACTATAACGGTAATGGCTCAGCTACTGAGGAGAAGGTAAGGAAGGTTCTTGAAATTTTCGACAGGCTTGAGGTTAAGCCTGAGACCGAGTCGCTCATCTCCTCCTATTTTAATGAAGCTGTTCGATTGCTTGATTCAATAAAAGTACCATCAGAACAGAAGAAACTCCTGAGGGATCTCGCATTCATGATGCTTAAAAGAATACGTTAACCGGCATCCTTCTTTGCTGTTTCCAGTTCATTGTGCAGGGTTTCCCATGAAGCCATCAGTTGCTCCAGCTTTTTCTTAAGGCCGTTATAATTGCTGTACAGGTTTGAGTCGTTTAACACATTCTTATATTGTTCCGGATCTGCCAGCATATGGTCAATGCGGGTGAGTTCACTTTCAACCGCATTTATCTCCTCCTCAATCTTCTCTATCTTGTTGTTGATTTTACGGAGGTCCTTTTCAAGTAGTTTTTTCTTTTCGTAGTTCTGTTTATTGACAGATACATTATCTGAAAGCTTTCCCTGCAATTTTTGGTTTTGCCTTGATAATTCATCAAGATGCTCAATCTTGCGCTTTTCCAGGAAATCGTACACATCACCCAGGTGTTGTTTCACTTTGCCATCCCTGAACTCGAATACTTTCTGGGTTAATCCCTGCAGGAAGTCACGGTCGTGCGATACTACAATCAGTGTACCATCGAACATCAGGAGCGCATTCTTAAGAATATCCTTCGATATCATATCGAGGTGATTAGTAGGCTCATCGAGGACAAGAAGGTTAACGGGAGTAAGAAGAAGACGTGCCAGTGCAAGACGTGACTTCTCACCTCCGCTCAGCACTTTTACTTTCTTCTCAATATCCTCCCCGCTGAACAGGAAACTGCCCAGGATGCTTCTCACTTTAGGCCTGATATCACCTACTGCTATATCATCAATGGTTTCAAATACCGTTCTTTCAGGATCAAGAAGTTCTGCCTGGTTCTGGGCATAGTATCCAATCTTCACATTATAGCCAAGTTTACACTCACCCGAATGCTGAAGGTCTTCAACAATAACTTTAGCCAAGGTGGTTTTACCTTCACCATTACGTCCGACAAAAGCAACAAAATCATTCTTTTCAATGGCAAAGTCAACATTCTCGAAGATACGTTTGCTGCCATAATATTTTGTTAAACCAATAGCTTCAACCACTACCCTTCCTGATGAAGGGGCAGGAGGAAACTTGAAGTGAATGGCGGTTTTATCAATGTTCTCAACTTCAATCCTGTCAACCTTCTCAAGCATCTTGATCCTCGATTGCACCTGTCTTGATTTCGTTGCTTTGTAACGAAACCTTTCAATGAACCGCTCTATGTCAGCTATTTGCTTTTGCTGGTTTGCATAGGCGGAAAGCTGCTGTTCAAGCAGCTCTGCCCTTTGATCGACATACTCTGAGTAGGAGCATTTGAAATCATAGATCTTGCCCAGCGTGATTTCAATAGTACGGCTTGTAATATTATCAAGAAAAGCACGGTCGTGAGAAACCAGTATTACAGCACCACTGAAACTCTGGAGGTAATCTTCAAGCCACTGGATTGATTCAATATCGAGGTGATTCGTAGGCTCATCAAGCAGCAAGAGGTCGGGTTTCTTTAAAAGAAGCTTGGCTAATTCAACGCGCATCTTCCAACCTCCGCTGAATTCATTGATATTCCTGTTAAAGTCAGTTGGAAGGAATCCTAAACCCATCAGCACTTTCTCGGTATCGCCCTCCATTGTATTTCCACCCAATAAATCGAAGTGTTCATTACAGTCGTTTAGCCTTTGGATGAGCCTGAGGTATTCATCACTGTGATAATCGTCTCTCTCGGTTAACTGATGACTGATAGTTTCACTTTCTGTTTTCAGTTCAAGGGCATGTTCGAATGCTTTCAGTGCTTCCTGGAAGATTGTGCCGGTACCGGTGCTTATCATATCCTGCGCCAGGTAACCTACAGTAAGGTCGGCTTTCTTTGATATAGTGCCTGTTTCAGGCACCTGCTCACCATTAATAATCCTTAACAGCGTAGTCTTGCCTGCTCCATTCTTTCCAACCAGTCCTACCCTGTCGCGGTCATTAATAAGGAATGATACATTGTCGAACAAGTATTTGCCGGTGAAAAAAACAGAAAGATTATTTACTGAAAGCATTGTATAAGGATTAGTGCTTACAAAATTAAGCTTTTCAGCAAAAATGTGCTGATGATCGGTTGTTGAAACCAATAATATTATTTAACACACCACTAAATTTTTATCTATTGATTTTCAATTGTTTACAATCTCTGATAAAGAATTTGACAAAGAAAATTAAAAAATCTTCCGATAATTTGTATTACCTATCGGCATTTTTCACATTAACAATTACTAACCTGGTGACAGCAGGGAATGTAACAGAAGTTCTTTCTATCAGGAAAAAAATGCGCGATATGAATACCTTTTCTACAATTTTCGGGGGGAAATTAATGAAGTGGTTACTATTCAGTATCACTTTATTGGCATTTACCCAAATAGCAGCTCAACCCTGCAGTAATCCACCGGTAATGAATTTATCAGGAGGTGGAGCTATATGCGAAGGCTCAAATACAACTATACAGTTTAATATAACAGGAGGCACTCCTCCGTGGATAGTAGTTTACTCTATTAATGGAGTAAACCAACCTCCGATTATGTTTTTAGGACCTAGTCCTTTAATTTTAACAACTAGTACAGCCGGAATCTATGCCGGTGTTTCCGTAACTGATAATGCAGGATGTATCGGAACAATTACTGGCTCTCCGGTAACTGTTACTGTTACCCCAATGCCGACAGTGAATGCTGGTCCTGACCTTCATACATGTGCAGGCAGAGATCCTGTTCCGGTAAATGGCACTGCTACAAATTATTCATCCGTTACCTGGACAAATACAGGTAATGGTTATTTTGACGATCCCAATGCTTTAAACACCTTATACTATCCTGATGAAAGCAACGTAAGTTCAGGCAAAGCAATATTAACCCTTACTGTTTATGCTCTTGCTCCTTGTACAGGCTCAGTATCTGACCAGATAGAGGTTACTATTGACCAGGGAGCAGTATGCAACGCAGGTATAAATGCTACAAGTTGTGGAACTAATGCTTATACTCTTTCCGGAAGCTCTGCTTCATTTTACTCAACACTTAACTGGACAACTTCAGGCACTGGCACATTTACAGGCCAGAATACACTTAACCCAACATATAATCCCAGTGCTGCTGACATTGCTGCAGGTTCGGTGATTTTAACTTTTTATGCATATGGTACCGGACCTTGCCTTGCTATTCCCTACGTAAGCAGCATGACCCTTACATTTGTTCCAGAACCATCAGCAAGTGCCGGCCAACCAGCCACTGTATGTGAAGGTTCAAGCCTTACAATAACTGATGCATCAGCCTCAAATTACAATAATATTAACTGGACAACTTCTGGCTCGGGCACCTTTAATAGTAATAGTATAATTAATCCGACTTATACTCCAAGTGCTGCTGATATTGCTGCGGGAAGTATTACACTGACTCTTACTGCCATACCTTTTACACCATGTACTATTCCGGTAACTTCATCAAAAATCGTATCTTTTATTCAGAATCCAACAGCAAATGCCGGCAACGATGGCATGGTATGCGATGATTCTCCGTATTTAATCGGAGATGCCCTGGCTACTAATTATAGTTCAGTAATATGGTCGACCAGCGGAACAGGTACATTCAGTAACCCCACATCATTAAATACCACCTATCTCCCAAGCAATGGAGATGTTACTGCAGGAAGTGTAGTGCTTACTTTAACTGCTTTCAGTGATCCATCATGTACTTTGTCTGATACTGACCAGCAAACACTTACACTGGTCCATTCACCTGTTATAAACGCAGGTCCGGATGCTGCAGCATGCGAAGGGGTACCCTATACAGTAACAGGAGCTTCAGCTCAGTATAATTCAAGTATTCAGTGGACTTCAAATGGCACAGGTATTCTTTTAAACAGTAATACCCTGACTCCTTCATATACTCCCTCACATAACGATGCCATTTTAGGAAATGTTACCCTTACATTAAACGTAAATGGTAATCCTCCATGCGCAGGAACAACCACTGATGCATTACAATTGACAATATCACCTATTCCGGTTATTGATGCCGGTGTAAATATCGTTGCCTGCAGTACATCGCCGGTAAGTATCACCGGAGCTACAGCCTCAAACTATGCTTCAATTGTATGGGCAACTTCAGGAACAGGAATTTTCTCTAATGCCTATATCGTAAATCCTACATATACACCAAGTGCACAGGACGTTGTTACAGGATCAGTTATCCTGACTATGAATGTTAGTCCGCTATCACCATGCACCACTCCGGTATCAGATAACGTATTACTTACTATTACCCCGGTGCCGACTGCCAACGCAGGCTTCGACAATACCAGCTGTAATGGTGTATTTCAGGTAACAGGTGCAAGTGCAACCAATTACAGTTCAATAGTATGGACTACAACTGGAACAGGTATCCTAACCAACCAGACAACCTTAAATCCTACTTATCTGGCATCTGCACAAGATATTGCTAACGGATCTGTTCAGTTGATTCTTACTGTCCAGGGCCTGCCACCATGTACTTCTTCAGCTTCAGATTATATGGTGTTATTACTGCCGGGACTTCCCTTTGCTGATGCAGGTGTGGATGCTTCGGTATGTGCCAATTCTGCCTACCAGGTTACAACAGCCAGTGCACTGAATTATGGTTCCTTAAACTGGACAACCTCAGGTGACGGAACATTCTCAGGACAGAGCACTTTGTACCCGGTTTATACACCGGGAGTTTCTGATATCAGCAATGGTTCAGTTACACTCACCCTCACTGCCACATCACTTCTGCCATGCAATACTGTGGATACAGATGATATGCTTCTGACCATTGTGCCGGGGCCGGTAGCCAATGCAGGACCGAACCGCACTATCTGCGAAAACGGATCAGCAACACTCAGTGGCAGTATCAGTAACTCAACTTCTTTCACATGGACTACCCTAGGTGATGGAACATTTACAAATGCAACTACATTAACTCCTACCTATACACCCGGCCCGCAGGATATTATTGCAGGAAGTGCAACAATTAACCTCACGGCCTTACCTACAGGAACATGTACTTCATCAAGCACCGATAACATGATCGTTTCAATAGTAAGCGGTCCTGAGGTTAATGCCGGTGCAGACCAGTCAATATGCGGAAACACTTATATCTTACAGGATGCAACTGCATCAGGTTACATAAGCCTTACCTGGACTTCTACAGGATCAGGTTCATTCCTTAACGGCAACCTTCCAAATGCAACTTACCTTGCAAGTGCTGCAGATATTGCTGCAGGCAGCGTAACGCTTATACTAACAGCCAACGGATTGCCTCCTTGTACAGGGCAAGTGGCTGACCAGATGATATTGACTTTCACATCAGTGCCTGTAGCTTATGCCGGACAGGATGCAACAACCTGTGGTGCAAACAGCTACACAATAAGTGATGCTTATGCATTGAATTACACTTTGATAACCTGGAGTACTTCAGGTACAGGGTCTTTCTCAAACAGCAACAGTTTAAATCCTTCATATACAGCAAGTGCATCCGACATAACAGCTGGGTCGGTAATTCTTACCATGACTGTTACAGGGTACAACCTCTGCAATATGACTGAGACAGATGAAATGGAACTGAGCTTTACTTCAGAGCCGGTTGCCAATGCTGGTAACGATATTTCAGCATGCGGAACAAACGCCGTTGCTATAAACACTGCGACAGCTTCAGGTTACAACACTGTTAACTGGACACATAATGGCACAGGTGTTATTCAGATGACAAACACTTTGTCACCTGTTTATTTCCCTTCTCAGGGTGACCTGATGGCTGGTTCTGTAACCCTGACCCTGCATGCTTATGGACTTTCACCTTGTACAGGTGAGGATACTGACCAGATGGTAATCAACCTCTTTGCTGATCCTGTTGTAAGTGCAGGTCCTGACCTAACAGTTTGTGCTAATGGCAATGCAGTTTTAAGCAATGCCAGTGCTGTGAATTATAGTACAATCTTATGGACAACCAACGGAACAGGACTTTTTAGTAACAACGCCAATATTAATCCTATATATTATCCCAGTGCTGCAGATATAGCAGCTGGTTCAGTAACCCTGACAATTTCGGCAACAGGTATCCCTCCCTGCAATGTTACAATGACTGACAATCTTGTACTAACAATTGATCAATCACCTGTAGCATTTGCAGGGCCAGATGCTACTGCCTGCGGAAACTCGTATTATCTGAATGGTGCCAGTGGACAAAACTATTCATCAGCACTATGGACTACATCAGGAACAGGAACATTTTCAAATGCAACTGTAGTAAACTCTGTCTATTATCCAAGTGTGGCCGATGCTCAGGCAGGTTCAGTGATCTTAACGCTTACCGTTACCGGACAAGGGACATGCAACATTCAGGCATCTGATGTAATGATCCTGACCATTGGCCAACCAGCCATGGCAAATGCAGGTTTAGATGCTTCAGTTTGTGGTACTAATCCGTATATAATTAATTCAGCTTCTGCCAGTGCCAACTCAACAATCACATGGTCAACTTCAGGAAGCGGAACATTTGCAAATCAGAATACTTTAACTCCAACTTACACTCCAAGTGCAGCTGATGTTACCAATGGGTCAGTGATCCTTACCATGCTTGTTCAGTCAGGCGCTCCATGTTCAGGAAATGCACAGGACCAGATGATACTTACTATATCATCACCTGCAACTGCCAATGCAGGCCCTGATGCACAGGTATGCAACGGTGCAACTTATACTGTTGTGGGTGCGAGTGCTGTAAATTATCTTACTATAAACTGGATTACTACAGGAAGTGGCACCTTCTCCAATGGCAATACAACCGCACCTACCTATACTCCGAGTGTGGCAGATTACCAGAGCGGAAGTGTAATCCTTGGAATGGTGGTTACACCAAATAGTCCTTGTACAGGAAGCACTTATGACGAGATGACGCTTACCTTTATAGAAGAACCTCTTGCAGAAGCAGGCCCTGATGGAGCAGTATGTGCAGGATCAAACTTTACCGTAACAGGTGCCAGTGCTACCAACGCAAGTTCAATCCAATGGACTTCAACAGGCAGCGGTACTTTATTAAATGCTTCGACTTTAAATCCCACATACATACCTTCAAACGGTGACCTGGCAGCAGGAACAGTTACATTATTCATGACTGTTACAGGTACAGGCCCATGTTCATCAACAGCTACCGACTTCTTAACACTCACAGTTACGGGGTTACCTGTTGGGTTTGCAAATATTACAGGACAGCAGACTGTATGTACCGGCCAGGCAGGCCTCGTTTATACAATCAATCCTCCGGTACTGAATGCAACTTCGTATATATGGACAGTTCCATCGGGAGCTTCGATTGTAAGTGGTAACGGAACTTCTTCTATTACTGTTGACTATTCTGTTATGGCTGTTTCCGGTGATATTGTTGTCACTCCGGTCAGCACTTGTGGTAACGGATCACCATCAAGTTATCCTATTACTGTTAACCAGGGTTCAGCAGCCCCCGGAGCAATAACCGGGCCTACAGACTTCTGCGCCGGTTCAACAAACAATATTTACTCCATTGACCCTGTTGCCGGAGCTAATAATTATATATGGACAGTACCTTCAGGTGCTACCATTACTTCAGGAAATGGCACCACCACCATTACCGTAGATTTCAGTTTTGCTGCAATGCCGGGTAACATCACAGTTTCTGCAATTAATAACTGCGGACCTGGTGCACCGGCACAATTGTGGATCAATGTACTGCCTACACCAACAAAACCGGTTATCTCAGCAAACGGACCACTTGATTTTTGTTTCGGTAATGACGTAACACTTTCAGCACCTGCAGGATATAATTCATATATCTGGTCGAATGGAGAGACAACACAAAGCATCGTTGTTTCAGCAGCCGGCAGCTACTATGTGCAGGTTACCGATGCTAATGGTTGCGCAAGCCAGCAATCGGATCCTCTCACAGTTACCGTTGGTTCACCATTACCTTCACCGACAATTGTTGCCAGCGGCCCAACTTCAATCTGTGCAGGAGAAACAGTAACCCTCACAGCACCGTCAGGTTTTGCCAGCTATGAATGGTCGAACGGTCAGACAGGACAAAGTATAGTAGTTTCCCTTCCCGGAGATTATTATGTGGTTGTTACCGACAACAACGGATGCCAGTCACTACCATCAAATACCATTACGATAAGTTATCAATCATCAGCAACTGTTTATGCCGGTTCTGATGCCACAGTATGCTCAGGCACCAGCTATACAGTTAATGATGCCACAGCAACCAACTATTCAACATTATCATGGTCAAGTTCGGGTACCGGAACATTCGTAAATCCGGGTAACCTTAATACAACTTACCTGCCTTCGATACAGGATGCAATTTCCGGAAGCGTAGTACTTACTCTTACCGCCCAGGGCTGTGATGCAGTGATGGTATCGGATGCTATGACACTTACAGTAGTGCAGTCTCCAACCGGTAATACCGGCGGACCACAGGATATTTGCTTCCTGCCATCACCGGTAACCGGAACGACAGCATCAGGATATTCAAGCCTGCAGTGGACGGTATCATTCGGAAGCGGCAGTCTTATTAATCCGACAAGCCTTATACCTACTTATATTCCGGCAGCAGGCGACCTGACCAGTGGTTACGTATTACTTTCATTAACCATTAATCCTATAGCTCCCTGCAATGCTCCGGTTCTCCTTACAAAAACACTTAATATCCATGAATCCCCACAGGCAAATGCCGGTGCTGACACGACTATCTGTGCAGGAACTTCATACACAGTAATTGGTTCAACTGCAGCAAACTATACTTCAGTTCAATGGAGCAGTACAGGCACAGGAACATGGCTTAATGCCAATACTTTAGTTGCAACATACATGCCTTCGGGATCAGATATTGCAGCTGGTGCAGTTTACCTTACACTTACTGCTTCCAACAATGGATGTCCGGATGTATCAGACATGATGATCCTGACAATCCAGCCTGAGGCAACAGTAAATGCAGGACCTGACGGTACAACATGTGAAGGAAGTAATTTCCAGGTAAACGGAGCATCTGCTCAGCTTGCATCATCAGTATTATGGACAACATCAGGATCAGGAACATTCAGTAATCCGGCAATAATCAATCCGGTGTATACTCCTGGTCCCGCTGATATCGCAGCAGGAAGCGTAGTACTCACATTAACTGCAACCTCAGCAGCTCCATGCAGCGGAACATCATCTGATGCACTGACACTGATAATCAACCAGGAGCCTACAGCCGATGCCGGAACCGATGGAACAATCTGTCAGGGTGAGCAATATGTAATAACTGATGCTGTAGCTTCAAACTTCTCATCAGTGATCTGGTCAAGCACAGGATCGGGTATGTTTATTAGTGGAAACACACTTACTCCTACCTATATCCCAAGTCAGCTTGATATCCTTGCAGGCAGTGTAGTTCTGACACTCATAGCCTCAAATCCTCCGTGCCCTGATTATACAGATTCACAAACTCTGACAATTACTCCGCTAGCTGTTGTTGATGCAGGACCAGATGTAACCATCTGCCAGTCGTGCTCTCACACAGTATCAGGTGCCTTCGTCAATAATGCTGTTTCATTTACATGGACATCAACCGGAACAGGTACCTTAACTAATGCCAATACATTAACACCAACATACCAGCCAAGTGCACAAGATGTTGCTAACGGACAAGTAACACTGATACTTACTGCTGAAAGCAACTTAAATTGTGGTAGTTTCTCTGATGAGATGGTGATCTTCATCAATCAGAATCCGGAACTTGACTTTACCTGGGAGGGATTATGTGAAGGTCAGCCTACAAACTTCTTTGTAGACCAGGCAATAACTCCGGTAAATGAAATTGCAACTTACCTTTGGGATTTTGGCGATGGATTCTATTCAAATGTAATGGATCCTTCACACACCTTCCCCGCAACAGGAGATTATAATGTAACTTTAACTGTTACCGATACTGCAGGAAACCAGGCATCAGTAACCCATGTTATCCAGATCAAGAGCAGCCCTATAGCTTTCTTCAGCTTTGAAACTCCTAACTGTCTTGGTAATCCCACACAGTTTATGAACTATTCATCGACTGAAAATGGCTATATAACAACGTGGGTTTGGAACTTTGGTGATGGGTCACCTGAGGTAACCATATTATTCCCGAATGATCCTAATGTTGAACATCAATATGCCGCCGAAGGTATTTATGCTGCCACCCTTACAGTTACAAACAACTTTGGCTGTGACAATACATACTCTACTGAAGTAATCATTACTCCGACACCTGTTGCTAACTTCTATTATTCTTCATCTTGTGAAGATATGGTGGTTGATTTCCAGGATGCTTCATTCCCTAATGGTGCAGGCAACATAGTAATGTGGCAATGGAATTTTGGCGATCCACAGTCAGGTGTTTTCAACACTTCCAATCTTGAAGATCCGCAACATACTTTTACAACCCCCGGCATTTATATCGTAACCCTTATAATTAACAATTATAACAATTGCAGTGATACAATAACAAAGCAGGTCAACGCAGGAGTAGCACCTCCGGTAGCATTTACCTGGGAAGCATCTTGTGAGGGAAGCCTTTCCAGCTTCTTCACTGATCCGTCAGTTGTAAACACTAATACAATAGCTTACTATTTATGGGACTTTGGTGACGGTGGTCAATCAACACTACAGGATCCACAGCACATGTATACAAACTCAGGTGATTATCTTGTCACACTGACTATAACTGATACCGCAGGCTGTGTTAACTCAATATCCAATACTATTACAATTGGTGATGCACCAACAGCTTACTTTAGCTTCTCAAGTCCTAACTGTAACGGCCAGGAAGTACAATTTACCAACCTTTCATACGGTGGAGCCGGTTATATCCAGACATGGGAATGGAACTTTGGTGATGGAAACATAACTGTTGTTAATTTCCCTGATGATCCTAATGTTACCCATTTATACAACAACGCTGGTTCATTCAATGTAACCCTGAACATTATTACTTCAACAGGTTGTGAGAATACTGTTACCCAGCTTGTAACTGTTATTTCAGGTCCGATGGCCAACTTCACAAATAACAGCTCATGCCTTGGCACACCGGTACAATTTGAAGACCAGTCACAGGCAAACGGTGGAGGCCAGATTATAAGCTGGGCATGGGATTTCGGTGATCCGGCATCAGGCACAGGCAATAACTCTGCTGTACAAAACCCATCGCATATCTATTCACAACCCGGAACTTTCACAGTCTTATTACAGGTAACAACATCCAACAGTTGTACAGACACAATTGCCAAAACAGTTGTAATCAATCCGGCTCCTGTTGTTGATTTCAGCTTCAACAGTGGTTGTGCAAATGATACTGTTAACTTCATCAGTTCAACATTTGTAAATGTAGCTCAAACATTGAGCTGGGCATGGGAATTTGGGGATGGTTCAACATCTAATATCATTGACCCACAGCATATTTATGCAACACAGGGAGTATACGATGTTACTCTCACTATCACAGATATTTCAGGATGTACAGCAACTATAAGCCATAACATAAATGTAGTTTCCGGCCCTGTAGCCATGTTTTCAAACAGCGCACCTGCATGTTCCGGAAGTGATGTTCAGTTTACTGATATGTCAATACCCCTTGGCAGTCCGATAACTACATGGTTATGGGATTTTGGTGATGGCAACCAGGTAACAGTGAACGCTCCGGCAAATCAGAATGTTACCCATACTTATGCCACATCAGGAACTTACAATGTAACTCTTACTGTTACCAACCTCTCAGGGTGTGATGCAAGTGTATCAAACAGCATCAATATAGTAACAGGGCCAACCGCAGGATTTACATTTGAAGCAGCATGTGAGGGATCACCGGTACAGTTTACTGATATGACAAACACCAATGGTGGCACTCCTATTATACAATGGAACTGGAACTTTGGAGATCCTGCTTCAGGAACTTCGAATACCTCGTATCTTCAGAATCCGGTTCATACTTATGCTAACCCCGGCACCTACAATGTAACCATGTACTCTATGAGTGCAAGCGGTTGTCAGGATAGCACATCACAGGTTATAACAATTACTGAATCACCGGCTGTAGCCTTTACTTATACCAGTAGTTGCGCCGGACAGCCGGTTACATTCTCACCTGATCCTTCTGTTATGAACCTGGGTGATATTGTTCTCTATAACTGGAACTTCGGTGATGGAAGTCCAACTTCAAATCAGATGTCACCAACCCATACCTATGCAATTTATGGTAGTTATACAGTAACTTTAACAGTAACCAACATATCAGGTTGTGTAGCTTCTGTAAGCAATAATATAACAATAAGCGCTCTTCCGGTGGCTGCCTTCACTTCAAATAGTACCTGTTCATCAACAGCAACACAGTTTACAGATTTCTCCTACAGTCCGACCGGTGAGCCAATTGTTGAATGGTTCTGGACTTTTGGCGACCAGGCAGCAGCAGGAAAAGATACATCTGTTCTTCAGAATCCTGTATATATCTATTCTGTAGCAGGCTTATACAATGTTACACTAACTGCCACAAGTATTACCGGCTGCTCATCGACAATTACGATACCTGTACAGATAGTCGCAGCTCCTGTAGCATCATTCTCTTTCATTACCAATGCCTGCCAGAATGGAACAGTATCATTCCGTGACGAATCATCATCTTCAATGGGAGCTGTAAGTGCGTGGTCGTGGGAGTTTGAACCATATTACTACTCAAACCTGCAGAACCCTGTTCATACATTCATGCTGAGTGATAGCTGCTATGATGTTAAGTTAATTATAACCGACCTCCTTGGCTGTACAGATACTACTGTTCAACAAGTTTGCGTACCGGCAGGTTTACAGGTTGGTATAGATTATACAGCTACCTGTATTGGTGACACCACTTTATTCTCTCCGGATCTAATTGCTCCTGCCAATGATTCACTTGTAAGATTTGTATGGAATTTTGATGACGCAACATCCGGTATCTATAATACCTCTACACTTAGAAATCCGGAGCACTACTTTGCTAATCCCGGTTCATACCTGGTATCACTCACTGCAACGGATATAAATAATTGTCAGGTTACTGTTTACACTAATGTTGTAATTAATAACCTGCCAAGTCCGAGGTTCTCATTTACAGCTGGTAATTGCGACAGTACCCTATATTTCAACGACTTGTCAGTAACCAATGGAAATGATATCGTAAGCTGGATATGGAATTATGGTGACGGTGTAATTGATACATTAACAGTTTCACCTGCAAATACCACCCATTTCTATGCTACTTCAGGAACATTTGATGTTACGCTCACCACGGTTTCTTCATCTGGATGCAGCAACTCGTTTACCATGACGATTGAAAAGTTGCCATGTATCCTTGCAGGGTTTGAGCAACTTGATACACTTATTTGTGAACGTCATACCCTTACATTTGAAGACCATTCAGTATGTGGTAATCCTATCGACAGTTGGACATGGTACTTTGGGGATGGATCATCAACCAGTTACTCAGCTTACCAGCCGACAGTTGAACACTTATATGAAAGCAGTGGAGTATTCTATGTATCACTGGTAGTTACAACATCACTTTCGGGCGTTTCTGTATCTGATACCATTACACGTTCAGTAGCAGTATTGCCGGCCCCTGTTGCCGATTACAATACTTCAGATGTTTGTTTGAATTCTGTTACAATTTTCACTGATGATTCACAATGGACAGCCTCAAGGATTAAAACATGGGAATGGGACTTTGGTGATCCAATGTCAGTTATTGATACATCTTCATCACGCAATCCCGCTTACCGCTATTCAATCGCAGGGCTTTATAAACCACTGCTGACAGTTACCAATGAATATGGTTGTTCTGATACCACTTCGAAGGATGTTTATGTGCATAATTATCCAAATGCAAAATTCTCCTACAGTGTAGCTTGTCAAAACAGCCATACTGTATTCACCGATGAAAGTGACAGTGCTGATGCAGCAATAACCCAATGGTGGTGGAAGTTTAAGGATACATTGAATGTGCTTGGATTAGCCGGCGTACAAAGTCCTGACTTTATCTTCATGGAGACAGGTGATTATGAGGTTGAACTAATGGTTAAGAATGCAAATGGCTGTTCAGATACCACATCTAAAATAGTAACTGTTAATCCTAAGCCAACCAGTAAATTCAGCATGTCTGATAACTATGAGGATGTACAGGGACAGGTGCTCTTTACCAATGAGTCAGAAGGTGCAACAGCTTATGAGTGGAATTTCGGAATAGGGACAGCATCATTTGAAATAGACCCTGTTGTTCTCTTCCCCGGTGATGGTGAATATGAAGTTTCGCTGGTTGCCATTAACGAATATGATTGCCCTGATACCCTGACAGTAAATTATACAATGATGTTCAAGGGATTATGGGTACCTAATGCATTCTCGCCGAATAACCCGAATGCCGAAGTACGACTCTTCAAGCCGGTGGGCACTAACCTGCAGTATTATGTGATTGAAGTATATGATATGTGGGGTAACCTGCTCTGGACTTCAAATGAAATAACTGAAGAAGGAAGCCCTGCTGAAGGTTGGAATGGCGTATTCAATGGAAAATTACTGCCACAGGATACTTACATGTGGAAAGCCCAGGCAGTATTTAAAGATGGAACAATCTGGGATGGTAATAACGTAGGTAAAAGCACTAATTTGCCTGAAAGTACATACGGAACAGTGCATCTTATAAGGTAACGTAAGGAAGAACCATAGTAAGAAAGGAAAGATCATGAAAAGAATTAAAATATACTCAGCAATTATAGTGTCACTGTTACTAATTGGTAAAGTTCAGGCACAAGATCCCATATTCTCACAATTCTATAATGTTCCGGGATATTATAATCCTGCAACTGTAGGCTTATCGCCCGGCCTTAGGGCAAGGCTGGCTGTAAGAGACCAGTGGTCACACCTTCCTGGTGACCTCAGGAACTACAACTTCAGCTTAGATTTTGCTGAAAGGAATATTCCCGGATCAGGCGGACTTGGGTTGGTTATTATGAATGATAATGCAGGAACCGGTTACCTGAAAACATCCTCAGTAGGATTATCAACATCTGTGCGAATCAATGTTCAGGAGAATATGGTTACGCAGGTCGGTATTATGACCTCATTTGTTCAGAAAAGCATAAACTGGGATAACCTTGTTTTCACTGACCAACTTGATCCTATTTACGGCAATATTTATGAATCCAATTTCATGGCACCGCAGGCAGGTAGCATATTTTATCCTGATTTCACTGCAGGAGGTGCATTCAGGTTTACAGAGAGCACCAGTACCTTCAGTTCTATCATGGGTACCTTTGGTTTAGCAGTGCATCACCTGTTCAGGCCTAATGAATCTTTTTTGTCACTTACTTCTCCCCTTCCAAGGAAACTTGCTATAACGGGTGATTTTATTTTCGAAATTGATGGTAATTCAAGTGGTCCTTACTTTAAGAGGAATGATAAAACAAATACCTTTAAATTCAACCCGGGTTTCATTTATGAATCACAGGATGACTTTAAAACTTATTCAGTGGGTGTAAACATACTCAAATCATCCATCTACTCAGGTATATGGTTCAGAAACCGCACCACCGACCTCATTAAGTCAAACGACCTTATATTCGTACTTGGAATAAATGCCAATATATCTGATAAGACAAGAATGAAGATCAATTATTCGTATGATTTTGTATTAACAGAAATACGCCCGGGTACAGGAGCATCACACGAAATAACAATAACATTTGAGATGGATGACTTCAGTATTATGAAGAGCAGAGGTTCAGGTTTTGGTTTCTCACCAAGAAACAGCAGATCTAAAGAAGAACTTGAATGTACGCCATTCTAAAAAGAAGAATCTATTAAAGATAAATGCGATCCCCCCGACCATAAATTGTTATGGTTTTCGCGTAGGGCTGTCTCAATTGGGACAGCCTTTTTTTACATTATGATTTTAGAAAAAGTGCATCCCCGGCTTCTTTCTTTGCCTTTCTTAACCGAATAGAAATTATGCCTTGTGCAATGTTGTTAGCAAGGTTGGTAAGTAAACTGATCTCATCAGGCTGGAATGGATCAGGATCCTTTGAATATATAGCTATCTGGCCAAACACCTTACCCTCTGACGACAAAGGAAATACAATGGATGAAGCAAACCCTCTCTTTATGGCCTCCGTTCTCCAGGGTTCAAAAGCAGGGTCGGTAAGTATATGTCTTGAAATGGTTACCTTTCCAGTTTTTATTGCCATCCCCGATGGGCCATTTCCTCTATCAGAATCATCCCAGGTTAGCTTAAGCTGCTCAAGGTAGCCCTCTTCAATTCCCGAATAGGCTACCGGTATTATCCTTTTTCCCTCATCATGTTCTGCAAAACCAATCCAAACCAGTGCAAAGCCACAATCTTCACGTATAATGCGGCAGGCCTCAATAAGTAAAGACTTTTCATCAATATTGCCAGCAAGGAGCAGACTGCTTTTTTCAAGAGCATTGTAGGTCCTATTGAGTTTCTTCTTTAAGATTAAAAACTCCAGTTCAGCAGACGCGCGCACTGATACCTGTTTGAGGACAGTTTCGGCAACGCGTGTATCTTCCATAGGTTTACGCCCTATAGCTGCTATTAGTCCGATAGGTTGTCCGTTACTTCCCCATAAGGTTATACCAATGTAACTTTCAGCTGCCATATCCTGTAAAATCTGATCAGACGGAAACAAGAATCTTACACTATTTGGGAAAGTACATACAGGATTACCGGCTACTTTACCACAAGGTGTATCACTTAGTTGATATCTCACATTGTCTTCAAAGTGGCCATCGAAGTATACAGCAAGGGTTTCAGCTTCCAGAGAATGGTTATGTAGCTGGTCTATACACACGTAATCAGCTTCAAGAACCTCACTCAGGTACTTGGCCAGTGAATGGAAGAAATCCTTTTCAGTGGATGACCAGCTGTTTTTTAAAAGGAAGTTTTGAGTTTCTTCCAACTGCTTAAAGAAAGTAATATCATTTATAACCAAAAGAATTTCGGGCTGATCATTATTATTGATCACTGACCAATGTAACCTGGCATTAATAATTGAGCCATTTGACTTAAATAATCTTGCATCACATATTTGATTCTGCATATTAGCAAGGAGATTAGCCCTGCAGATAGTAAGTCTTTCAGCATCTTGTTTTAAGATAAACTGAGCAAATGACTTTTTGATGATATGCTGCTTCTTTCTGATGCCCAGTAATTCAGCACCCTTAATGTTTACATCATTAATGACACCATCGGCTGAAAGAATAAAATATGGAACAGGTGCCATTTCGAAAAGCAATGCAGACTTTTCCATGTTTTTTAAATATCAGTTAGTACTTTTTTCCCATCATTGAATGAGGCAGTCATTTCAGTGCTAAAATTAGGTCATTTTAGGCTAATTCATTCATCTACTGTAAAAAAGAAATAAAGGGATTCTGACATGGTTAAGTAAAAAAAAGAGGCCGTCTCTTTTGAGACAGCCTCTTTCTGTTTAGATCGATTTAACGATTATTTGGTAACAGCAATTTTCTGAGCAAAGCTTTCACCTGATCTGGTAATGAATTTAATCAGATAAGCGCCAGCTTCGTAATTGCGTACATCAATTTGGATAGTTTTATCCTTAGTAACATTGTACTGATAAACAACCTGGCCGAGATAGTCATAAACCATCAACTGGCTGATATCGTTTGTAAGTTCAATGTTAACTACACTGTTGGTTGGATTAGGATAAACTTTAACCAAACCAGCTTCAAGATTACCTGATGATTCAACAACTTCACAAGCTATGTTACTTGGGGCTGACTCGCAGTCTTCGTAAACAGCTGTTACATGGTAGCAGAATTCCTCTAGGTAAATTGAAATTGCAGGATCAGTATCCAGATATTCTGTTTCAGTTGTGTTAGCAATAAACTCACCATCACGGAAGATATTGTAACTTACAAGTTCGCGTGAACCATTCTCAGTTGGCAATGAACCACCTAAGGCTGGTAAGAAGCCACGTACTGGTTTTGAAACAGTGCTATAAACGGTATTGTTAGCAATTGGCTGTAACGGAGCAGTTACGCCGTCGACACCTTCAACATAACCACCAAGGTTCCAGTTAAAGTCGAGAGCATAAGCCTGTGACATTGATTCCCATACTGAACCATCGAGTGAAATCATATCACCATAACCTGCAACGGCCGGGCCTGCATCAACACCTGCAGCAAATACATTGTTGCCATGGGTTACCTCATAACCAAACCACAATTCAGTAGTACCAGTTACAAGAACAGGAGTTGTAAGTGCAAATTCATTCCACTGGCCTGATATGTAAGAAGCAATAGGCTGTGATAACATGAGCTGGCTTGCATTGGCACCAGTCCATACTTTAAGAACGAATGTAGCACCATCCTGATATGGGAACATACGGATCTTGGTGAGGCTTGTACCTGCATACTCAGCTAATTGATCAGGAGTAAACCTTACACCAACAAGGAATGTACCACCGCCGGTAAGACCAATAGCGTCATTGTTTTCACCATTGTCCCATTCTAACCAGCCTGAATTAACAGGGCCTGGACCTTCCGGAGCAACCCATTCAAGTAAGATCTGGTCTAAATGCTGTGGTGATGGTATAGAAGCTACGAGATCAGTTGGAGCATCACACAGACGGTAGATATTAATATTATCAACCTGCCAGTTAATGATGTCAAGAGTATTTAAACCCTTAGCTGTGAAGCGTACGCGGAATACCTTGCCTTTGGCTGCATTGGTAATGTCAACATGTTTCATTTCCCAATCCATATCGCCTTCAGCAGTGTATGTTGCAATAGGTACCCAAGCTGCACCGTTAAATACCTCGAACAATAATTGTTCGTCGCCGGTAGCAGTATTGTCATCCAGTTTCAGGTCAAAGTCAGCATAGATTCTTCCATCTATGAAACCTGTACCATTGATCCAGTAACTGTTCAGAGAGAGTGCATAGTCAGTCTGTACTGGTGAATAGGTAAACATTGCTGAAGGAGCAGGATTACCTGACTGGCCTGCGATTACCCAGTTTTCACTGTCGGTTGACCACTGGTTTGTCTCGAATACACCGGTGTTCCAGTTTTCTGTGAACGGAAGTTCATAACCATAAACAACAGTTACATCAATTGGTCCTTCGATCATTGATTCACCTGTCTGACCAGCATATCCGTAAGGAGTAAGGTCATAAACTGCAGTGATATGATAGGTATATGTACCCGGATCAAGATCAAGATCGAAATACTCAAGAGCTGGTTTTGCAACATATGCCAACATAGCATCATCGCGGTAGATGTTGTAACCTAAGAGGTTCGCAACTGTCTGGCCACCTGTTGAAGCATCACCTAATTCATATCCGAAAATAAGGTTAGGATCCTGCTGGATATTGCCTAAGAGGATAAATTTGCCATTAATCACATCTGCACTTGCTGCAAGACCACCAGCGATACTACCTGATAAGAAGCCAGGGATATCGGTAGCTGCTTTAACAACACCTGTGAATGAAGTTGTAGCAATTTCAAACTGATGCAGGTCAACACCACTGCCATTCTGGTCAAATAACCACAGGAATGGGCCACCGTCTGAGTTTCCGTCATAAGCTGTACCGTAAACGCCGCTTAATGGGATAGACACTGACTGGATCAATCCACCGTTCATGTCAATGAGTGCTAGGTCTGACCAGTTACCTGCCCAGAAACCACCATCACCACCATCAGCTTCAGGATCCCATGCGATGTGACGTACAGCTACTGCTGAAGGAATTGTTCCTGCAAGAGTATAGTTGTCAAAGTTCATCTTATAGATGGTAGTAGAAGCCTGGCCACCATAGAAGAACTCACCGTCATAAGCCATGTCACGGATATTAGCTACACCTGATACGGTGAAGTCTTCTACCCATGTACCGTCAACATTGTACTTACCGAAGTTAGTACCCTGCCAGTTAGAGATATAGATAAAGTCACCGTCGGTTTCAATACCCGGCATACTGGCTGCCTGAGCGTTGAATGCAAGAAGGATATCCCAAAGTGTACGGTTAGCCTGAGCATTGTTATTATAAGTAACATTCCTTACTGTAGGACTGTATTCTGCAGAAGCAATCGGCATTGAAGTACGTGCTTCAGCATCAGTTACAGTATAATCAGTTGGAACTGTAGGGGCTACCCATGTAAGGTGTACATAATCAGTTTGTGTTGGACTAACACCTTCAAGGTTAGTTGGAGGAATCAGGTAAACACTCCTGAATAAGTATGTATCAGGTTCTGAATAACCTGAGCTGTAAAGAGCAGCAACACCTGCAAGGTATTCCTGTCCGTAGTTAAGGTTGGTGTAAGTGAAGGTCTGTAACAGAGTATTTCCAACGAGTGTACCATCGAGGAATACGCCGTATCCCTGGTGAGGAACACCACCAGATGCAATCTGTACATCATCAACAGCCCAACCTGAAGCCCACTGTCCGTTATCATCAGCGTGGAATGCTACCCATACACTGCCTAAGCCAGTAGCACCTGAATATGACGCAAGGTCAATTTCAAGATTCTGCCATGCACCCGGTGCAGGTGTAAGGGTGTAGATAACTGTCCATGTAGCACCAGCATCAGTACTGATTTCAACGTAAGCACTCTGACTGTATGAACCATCAAAGAAGCTTGCGAAATTCATCCTGTAAGTTGGTAAGTTAGTCCAATCCATTTCAGGAGTAATCAGATAATCGCAGCAGCCGTTTCCATTGTCTGCATCATCATTGGTTACTGCATACTTTGTATGTGGAGGAATAGTCCATGAAGCACTGCTACCATTGGTAGTTGCATACCAACCGGTTGTATTCTGGGTGAGTGCCTGCCAGCCTGCCGGCGGGAAGGTAGCACCTTCGAAGTCTTCAATCACGGCAATAGCAAGAGGCTCATCCCATGTAGCTACAAGGGTAAGAGGATCTACATACAGATTACGTGGTTTGTACTTGCGCTCAGCAAGGATGACATTGATCTCTTCATCACCATTTACGGTAACTGTCATATCATAATCATCGAATCCAACTTTAGCAGCATGGAAGGCATACTGTCCGAACCATACTTCAGGGAATATAACCTGACCTGATTCAGGAACAGTTGCAGAATAAACCTCGTATGGATAGGCAAGGCCTGTTAAGCTTACAAATGCGCCGGCAGGGCTACCACCGGTTGTAAGAGCAACATTAACAGTAACCTGTCCGTCAATTGCATGTCCAACTATATTGGAGATAATAGTGTCAGAAACATAGTTGTCCGGATAACGTGCGGCAACACCATAAGCATACCAGCCACCTGGTAAACCTGCCCATTGTGTATCGGTGAATTCATTACCCTGTACATTGTTTGCAAGGTTAGTAACAGTTCCTGTTTCAGGATTGCCGTTAGGATCAAAATTGCTATACCTTACAACCCTGTAACCGGTAACACTACGGCTTCCGTTTTCAAAGTCATTAGCAGCCTTGAATATACCCTTACCTTCAACACCACCAGCGGCAGCCATTGCAGGAGTAAGAGAAATAAGTCCTCTCTGTTTAGCAGGTGCGCGGAAGATAGCATTATCAGTAACGATATTGTCGGTAGCCGGTGATCCGAATACAACAGCCCTCATCATGAAGTCCTGATATGGAGATAAAGCCCATCCCTGACCTGCAACAACGTTGCGTGAGTAACTGCGGTAAATGATAGGATTCTCCTGGTCAACACCAATTGGTGCAACATTTGGAGAAATACCACCCTGAACCATAGCAAGGTAGAAACTACCGTCAGCAATTTCAGCATTCAGACCGCTGAATGATAACCATCCGTAGTTGCTTACTTCAACTGATACTGAATCAAGTACAGTACCAGGTAAGCCATTAGGACCATCATCATCAAGAACAATAGCTCCGAAGGTTGTGCCTAAGAAACCTGTATTATTATTTGGGAAACTGCCATCGCCCACATAAATCTTACCACCAACAACAGTGGCAGGATAGCTTGCAGGTGTAAATTTCACTCCATTCATATTGCCTGGCAATGCCCATGCAGCGAAGTTTTCAGCAGATCCGTCATCATAAATGATTTCATAAGGACCCATACCGTCACCCCAGGTTACGAGAACCTCAGTGTCGTCTTCATTAACTTCAGCATATACGAATGAAGGAGGATATGACTCTTCCCTTAGTTGTGCATCAAGAGGAGTAACAACATTAGCAAGAGCCATGGTATCCATCTCGATATATGTCTGATATCCGATCTTTTCGAAACTTACATTGTACATTCCCGGATCAACATAGAGTGAATATTCACCCTGGTCATCGGTTGTAGTCTGGAAGGAAACAAGATCGCGACTGTTATTAGTAACACGCACTGGAGCTGAATTCCCCGGGAGGTTAGCTACTATCAGATTTTCGGATGTCAACTTAACCTGTGATGCAGGTCCATTGTATGTTATAGCATCTGTAGAACCTGTTACTAATGCAGTTGGCCTAATCATAAATGCACCATAGAAGCCAAAGCTGGATAAATAATTCCATGTTACACCATCATAATAATAGCTAAGGTTAGCAGCAGCATTCGGACCGTTTTGATCAAAGCCGATATAACGGGTACTTCCTGTATAACTTGGCCAATGTACCATTGCATAGAAAGTACCTGAGAAAGGAATGTTTGGTAATGAGAATGTATACCAACCTTCATTAGTAACGAGCACTGGTTGAGAAATCCCCATCAGGTTATGAGCAGGATCGTAAATCTCAACTGTCAAAGGTGTAGTCATTGCAGCTCCATATGCGAAGTATGCTTCCACTTGTGTCAGCACACCTGCATCAGAGTTACTGAACAATTGACCAAGCGCACCAGGACCTGCAGTTAATCCGATTCCATTTTCATAACTACCATCATCCAAAGTGTATGTATGGAAGTAACCTGCAGGATTAGCAGTTACAATTACACCATTGAGAGGCTCGCCTGTTTCAATGTCAGTAACTGTTCCGGCAAACTGGCCCGGTACATATACATACATTTCGTTTTCAATGATTACACTTGGATGTGCCAGGTCGTTTGATGTAACCTCAAGGTCCTCAAAATATGAGAATCCAGGATCAAAGTCTGTTGCATCCCATGTGATGGTAATGGTGCGTGATTCACCTTCTGGAATAGTTCCTTCGTAAGGAACAACTGAAGTAATAAATCCCGGCATACCAACATCAACAGTGTAATCTTCAACTTCACCATAAGAAGTAGTTCCACATGATGACAGTGTTCCACCCCACTGCAGCCTTACCCTCATCCTGGTCGGCCCTGAGAGAGCAGTTTCAGGAACAAGGATATTGGTGGTAAAGCTTGCACCACCTCCGCTGGATGTAGTTGTGAAGAATTCACCTGCATCAGTGAACAGTTCATTATGGTTCCAGTCAATATAGATACCTACAATGTCACTTGAATATGGAACAGGATTGGTAACTGTAATAGGATATACTTCACCAATTTCAAGTTCAGTAACAATACTGGTATAATTCGCATACTGGCTACAGCCTGAAGAGTTATTGATGGTATTGAAAGTTACATTACTTATATACTCATCACAACCGCCGCTAGCTGAACAATAAGCCAGTGGTTCACGGGTACCGCCATCCGGAACCCATTCAGGGAACTGGAATGCCAGTGTACCTTCACCGGTATTGGTAATGGTAACTGTTTGAGTTGCCTGGTCGTTTACCCATACCTCATCATAGATGTAGGTTGGTTCAACAAACATGGTAGGATTTGGCCATTCAAGTTCAACAGTTGCCGGCGAAGAAGATCCTTCATCATAGACAGCCTGAACTGAATATTCATAAACACCATAAGTTGGCAAATCATCGGCAAATGTATAACCTGTGGTTGTACCTAAAGTAACTCCATCACGTTTAACCACAAAATGCAGGAATGCATCAGTAGGAGCAAATGTCCAGCTTAATGCAACTGTTCCTTCAATCGGGTCAGTTAGGGTTGCTGTAAGGTCCTCAGGTATGGCAAGTGCAGGTCCTGCAATTGTCATAGTAACCGGAACAACGATAGTTCCAACATTTGGATTGCTTGTAAAGGTTACATTAGCAGTGTATACTTCACCTGCTTCAGTGCCATCAGCATTGAAGTATGCCGGTAAGGTATAATTGCTGAATGCATTTATATTACCTTCATAAGATCCAAGTGTCAGCCATCCACCACCCTGTCCTGATAAGCACATAGCAAGTTTTTCAGGTAATGTTGAATAAGATGAGCCTGATTGCTGCAATGCAGTCCCTACACCTGACATAGAATTAAGCCAGTAGAATGTAGGTGATGCAGTTGTAGACTGAACAGAGATCCATCCGTCAGGAATATTATAGCTTCCAATATCAACAGTAAACTGATAGGTTGCATATCCTATAACTGGCACTCCGGTATTGACAGGAGCTATTGCAACACCAGGCAACGATCCAAGTAATGTTGTTGGGGTTGAACCCGGACCATAAACTTCAATATTGAAGTTCATTGTTGCAGGAGGTGCAGAAGTGAATATAGCCCAGAAAGTAAGGGTCTTAAAGCTACCCGTAGCACCAAGGAACTGCTGATAGCATTTGTAACCTGAACCTGTAGTACTTGTGTAGCCATTGTTTGAGCCAACCGGAGGCAGTGAGAATTTACTGCCTTCAGGACATGACATCAGGTCACGTGAACTCATAGCCTCACCGTTACCACCCGGTATAGATGAACCTTCTCCCAGATTCTCAACATAAGTTAACTGTGAGAAATCTGTGGCTTGTCCACCATTTACCTGGGTTGTAGGCTCTGTATACTCAATTTCTGCTGTCCATGTAACAGGGCCGTTGCCATTATTGGCAAGGTTAAAGGCTCCATCATACATTTCATTTGGGTTGAGTATTACATTGTATGGATTAGGGGTAACTGCCAGTGAGGGTTGGGTAAGGTTGAAGTTTTGATAGGTTGTTCCACCATCTGTAATAACAATATTATTAAATGTCTGTGGGTTATAACCTGGTTTGACAGCAGTTACAGTGTAAGAGCCGATTGTGATATCGGGGAAAGTGTAAGAGCCGTTAGGAGCGGACAAAGTCTCAAAATCACCGTTTTCACCTGTAGCTGTTATGTATGCATCTCCAAGAGGAACACCGTAAGCATTCATAACAAAACCAGTAAGTATACCGGTAGGCAATATCGGATTTGGCAATAGCGTTACCTGTATGTTAGGTCTAATTGTATAAGACGATCCACCAGTCATTGAACAGCCTGTTGAATAATCGTTATAAGTAGATACCGTCGTTTGACCAGCTGAACTTCCAAAAACAGATGTTGCACTTGTATATGAAGTATTATCAAAACAAATGTTAATCAACAGATTAGAAGTACCATCCCATTCAAATGGAGTCATGAGGCTGAAAGTTTTCCAACCTGTAGCTGTTATCTGAGCTGTGCCTGTATAAACGTTTGTCCATCCGCTGGTTTGAATAGTGGTAATAGTTGATGGTGCATAATTCTGCATATCAATATTGAAACCATTCATAACCTGTGTTGCAGCAGAACTAACATTGAAACCAATTGCTGTGATCTGTCCGGGTAAAGCACCGGCAGCAGTCAACTCAGCAGCAGTATACAAAATCTGTGTACGTGAGTCATGCCACCATGTATTGAAGGGATATGTAGCTGTTGAAGTTCCTGATCCTATTTGGAATGTAACCGGCATCACTGTTGGAGTACCATATACGGTGACATCATCTAGGTAGCAGTCATCTCCATACTGAGAAGTGAACAGGAAGGCAATATAAACAGTTGGCTGATTTTCCACACCAGCAGGTAAAATATCTGTTTTAACTGACCAGCCTGCCGTTGGTGAATACCTGACAAAAGTGCTTCCATCAACCCAGGTTGAACCATCTAAAGAGTACTGAACGGTAACTCTGTCATATGGAGCTGTTGGATAGTTAGGACCTTGCAACCAGGCAAACTCTACCGTGATAGCTGTTTTACCTACCGTTGAAATTGGTGAAGTTGTGTATAGCCGGTTTACAGTTCCTGAGCCATATGACCAGGAATTAAAACGGACCATGTAAGAGCCGTCATAGGCGCTATATCCAGAGGGATAGGTTGAAGAAGTAACAAAGGATAACGCATCACTCCCTGAAACGGCAGTTTTTGACCATCCAGTTGGCATAGCACCTGCGTTTTCGAAACTCTGTGTCATTAACACATCCTGTGCTGCAACACTAAAGCCCAAAAACAATCCAAGCAGCATAAGCAATAGCCTATACTGCAATTTTGCATGTGTACTTTTTTGCATAATTTGTTAATTAGATTAGTAATAATTGTAATTGAGATATCTATTTACTTTAAAGGCCCATCTAAGGGCGTGCAGATTCTTCAAACAATATAAAACTGTGGATTTAGTTGTGCTGGCTTGCTAGGTCCTCCTTTCTTAGCGCTATAAGTTCCTGAATATTGATTACTTACTTGTTGAAAAAATAAATTATTTCTTTAATTCTCAATACTGCAATCAGATAATAATCAGTTGTTCAAGCACTTATGAGCAAGTGGAGCAGAGAGGCTAATTGGTGAATTGTCCAAGGCAATTCCTTTAACCTGTAGTTTTACGTTAGACGAGATACTCTTATAAGTATTACAGGCGATAGTAGTGAATGCGAATTTACCAAATGATTTATAATAAGACAAAAAAAAATGACTTTACCCTAAATTTTTTTTGTTAAATCTCTTATAAATTTTAATATCTCCCCGACTTTTTAGGAGAGATGCATTAATCGTTCTTCATCTTTCAAGTAGTTAAAAAAAAAGAGCCCTTGACAGGGCTCTTTTTATAGTATCGATTTAACGATTATTTAGTAACTGCAATTTTCCTTGCAAAGCTTTCGCCTGACCTTGTGATAAACTTAACAAGGTAAGCACCAGCCTGGTATTCAGCAACATTTATCTGAACAGTCTTATCCTTTGCAATTGTCATCTGTGTTACAACCTGACCTACACAGTTATATACAACCAATTGGCTGATATCACTTGTAACTTCAATGTTAACAACACTGTTTGATGGGTTAGGATAGATATTAACTGAACCAACTTCAAGGTTTTCAGCTGCTATAATAGTTTCACAAGCTATGTTACTTGGACCTGATTCGCAGTCTTCGTAAACGGCTGTTACATGGTAGCAGTATTCTTCACCTAAGATTGAAATTGAAGGATCAGTGTCAAGATATTCAGTTTCAGTTGTTGTTGCGATGAATTCACCATCCCTGAAGATGTTGTATCCTGTGAGTTCACGTGAACTGTTTTCGGTTGGCCATGTGCCACCTAATGCAGGTAAATTACCACGTACCGGAGTTGACTTAGGACCGTAAACGGTATTATCAACTATTGGCTGTAACGGAGTAACAATACCGTCAGTTGCTTCAACATAACCACCGAGGTTCCAGTTGTAGTTGAGGTTATAAGCCTGTGACATTGATTCCCAAACAGAGCCGTCGAGTGAAATTAGATCACCATAACCTGCTACTGCCGGACCACCGTCAACACCTGCAACATAAACACCATCACCATGAGTTACTGAGTAACCAAACCATAATTCGGTTGTGCCACTAACAGGAACCGGAGTTGTGAGTGTAAACTCATTCCACTGTCCACCTACGTATGATGCAATTGGCTGGCTCAGCATGAGCTGGCTACCGTTAGCACCTGTCCATACTTTCAATACAATAGTACCACCATCAGCATAAGGGAATAATCTGATCTTAGTGAGGTTTGTACCAGCATACTGAGTTAACTGATCAGGAGTAAACCTTGAAGCTACAAGGAATGTACCACCACCGGTTAATCCGATAGCATCTACATTCTCGCCATTATCCCATTCTAACCAGCCTGAGATACCACCGCCGCCACCACCGGTTGGTGCTGACCATTCAAGTAATATCTGATCTCCATGCTGCTGATCAGGAATTGAAGCTACGAGATCCGTTGGAGGAGCACATACACGGTAAACATGAACATTATCAATCATCCAGTTAAAGATGTTGGTTGTTGTTTCACCTGATGCTACAAACCTGATACGGAATACCCTGTCGAATGCATAATTTGTAATGTTGATGCTTTCAGCAGTCCAGTCAATTGACTCAGCGTTAGTGTATGATTTAACCTGTACCCATGAGTTACCATTGTATACCTGTACTGAAAGAACTTCAGTTTCAGATGGAACAACAAGTGTATGTTTGAAGTCAAAGTCAAGCATGATGTCGCCATCAATGAAACCACTACCAATAAGGTAGAAGCTTTCAAGAGCCTGCTCATAACCTGAAACTACAGGGCTGTAGGTAAATTCAGCAGCCGGAGCAGGGTTACCTGTCTGACCTGCAATTACCCAGTTACCACCGGTTGTTGTCCACTGGTTGGTTTCAAATACTCCGGTTGAGAAGTCTTCTGTAAATGGAAGCTCATATCCGTAGATTACATCGACAAATACAGGACCTTCGATCATAGATTCACCTGTCTGGCCTGCAAAACCGTAAGGAGTCAGGTCATAAACAGCAGTGATATGGTATTCGTAGGTTCCTGGCTCGAGGTCAAGATCGAAATACTCAAGAGCTGGTTTAGCAACGTATGCTTTAAGCACTCCGTGCTCGTAGATGTTGTAACCTAAGAGGTTAGCAACAGTCTGTCCGCCACCACCACCTGAGTAATCACCTAATTCATATCCGAAGATAAGGTTAGGATCCTGCTGGATGTTTCCTAAGAGTATGAATTTGCCAGGAACAACTTCACCGCTTGCTGCAAGACCGCCGGCGATACTACCTGATAAGAAGCCAGGGATATCGGTAGCTGCCTTAACAACACCTGTGAATGATGTGGTAGCAATTTCAAACTGATGCAGGTCAACACCACTGCCATTCTGGTCGAATAACCAGAGGTATGGGCCACCGTCTGAGTTTCCGTCATAAGCTGAACCGTAAACGCCGCTTAATGGGATAGATACTGACTGGATCAATCCACCGTTCATGTTAATTAGTGCAAGGTCTGACCAGTTACCTGCCCAGAAACCACCATTACCACCATCAGCTTCAGGATCCCATGCGATGTGACGTACAGCTACTGCTGAAGGAATTGTTCCTGCAAGAGTATAGTTATCAAAGTTCATCTTGTAGATGGTAGAAGAAGCCTGGCCACCATAGAAGAACTCACCGTCATAAGCCATGTCACGGATGTTAGCAGCACCTGATACGGTGAAGTCTTCTACCCATGTACCATCAAGATTGTACTTACCGAAGTTAGTACCCTGCCAGTTAGAGATGTAGATAAAGTCACCGTCGGTTTCAATACCCGGCATACTGGCTGCCTGAGCGTTGAATGCAAGAAGGATATCCCAAAGTGTACGGTTAGCCTGAGCATTGTTATTATAAGTAACATTCCTTACTGTAGGACTGTATTCTGCAGAAGCAATCGGCATTGAAGTACGAGCTTCAGCGTCGGTTACAGTATAGTCAACTGGTACAGTTGGAGCTACCCATGTGAGGTGTACATAATCGGTAAGAGCCGGGCTTTCACCTTCTAAGTTGGTTGGAGGAATGAGGTATACTGAAGTGAACCTGTAAGTGTCAAGTTCAGAATAACCTGAGCTGAACAGAGCAGCAACACCTGCAAGGTATTCCTGACCATAGTTAAGATTGGTATAGGTGAAGGTTTGTAACAGAGTGTTTCCAACGAGAGTACCATCAAGGAATACGCCGTATCCCTGGAGAGGAACACCACCTGAAGCAATCTGTACATCATCAACAGCCCAACCTGAAGCCCATTCGCCATTATCATCAGCGTGGAATGCTACCCAAACACTACCTAAACCAGTTGCACCTGAATATGAAGCAAGGTCAATTTCAAGATTCTGCCATGTACCTGGTGCAGGTGAAAGGGTGTAGATAACTGTCCATGTGGCACCAGCATCAGTACTGATTTCAACGTAAGCACTCTGGCTGTATGAGCCGTCATAGTAACTTGCGAAATTCATTCTGTATGATGGAAGGTCAGTCCAATCCATTTCAGGAGTAATCAGATAATCGCAGCAACCATTTCCGTTATCTGCATCATCATTGGTTACTGCATACTTTGTATGTGGAGGAATTACAAATGCACTACTGCTACCATTGGTGGTTGCATACCAACCAGTTGTATTCTGGGTAGTTGCTTGCCATCCTGCTGGTGGGAAAGTAGCACCTTCGAAGTCTTCAATCACAGCAACTGCAAGAGGCTCATCCCATGTTGCAACAAGGGTAAGAGGATCTACATACAGGTTACGTGGTTTGTATTTACGTTCTGCAAGGATAATATCAAATGTACGGTTGCTCTGGATGTTAGCATCAATTACATAATCATCGAAGCCAACTTTTGCAGCTAAGATAGTATAGTGTCCCTTGATAACATCTTCGAAGATAACCTGTCCTGCTTCAGGAACAGTCTGTGACCATACAGGATAAGGATAATCATGACCTGTAAGAGTAACAACAGCACCTGCAGGGCTACCGCCGGTTGTAAGACTTACATTAACAGTTACGTCAACAAGTTTCTTGTGACCAACGATGTTTGAGTAAGCTTTTTCTGATTCACCACCATTGGTATAGTTAGCAGCAACTGCATAAGCATACCAACCTTCTGGCAATGGACCCCATGCTGCATCGGTGTAGTTAGTTGTACCAACGTTTCCGTTGAGGAGAGTTAACACTCCTGAAGCGGGACCCTGGTCAGGATCAGCAAGGGCAATACGCCAGATTTTATAACCTGTAACATCGCGGCTACCCTGGTTATTCTGAACTGCAAGATATAAACCTTCGCCTTCAGCACCTGATTGTGCAGCTGCAGGAAGGAGAGAAATCATACCACGCTGTTTTTTCGGACTCCTTACTTCTTCTGAAGCTCTTGCATTGTCATCATCAGCGGCAGGACCATTAACAAGCGCACGGATCATCATATCCTGGAATGGAGATAATGCCCAGCCCTGACCGGCTACAACGTTGCGTGAGTAACTGCGGTAAACGATAGGATTCTGCTGGTCAACACCAACACCTGCTACGTTTGGTGAAGCAGCACCCTGTACCATTGCGAGATAGAAGTTACCATCTTCAATAGTAGCGTTAAGGCCGCTGAATACAACCCATCCGTAATTGTCAACAGTTACAGAAATTGAATCGATGATAGTTCCTGGTAAACCGTTTGCACCATCATCATCAAGAACAACAGCTCCGAAGGTTGTGCCTAAGAAACCTGTATTATTGTTAGGGAAGCTGCCATCACCAACATAGATCTTACCACCATAAACGGTAGCAGGATAACCAGCCGGAGTGAATTTAACTGCATTCATGTTGCCCGGAAGAGCCCATGCTGCATAGTTTTCAGCAGTACCATCATCATAAAGAACTTCATAATCAGGTTCTGGAACACCCCAGGTAACTTCTACCTGTGTATCAGCCTCGTTAACTTCAGCATGTACAAGCGTTGGAGGGTAGAACATTTCTTCCAGTTCAGCATCCACAACAGTTGTCTGTGTTTCAGTGATAACAACACCGGTCACAGTTTCTGAAGTAAATCCTGTTTTGCTGAAAGTAACGCTATATGTACCAGCATCCATAACGATAGAATATGTACCGTCCTCGTTAGTCATTGCACTGTAATCACCGGCAACAACCATTGCACCGAAGATAGGTGAACCGTCAACTGCACTGGTTACAGTACCTGTAAGCATACCTGGTTCATAAACAACCATGGTAGCAGGTATCATTACAACTTCTGCAGCAAGGTCATTTGTGTTCAGTTCTAATTCTGTTGTGTGTGTACCAACTGGGAAATCAAGGTCGTTAGAAGTAAATGTAGCAGTTACTTCAACTGATTCGCCCGGAGCAACCTGACCCTGTGCAGGATTAACTGCAGTGATAAATGAAGGGATCGGGAAGTCGATTTCAATAGCAAGGCCATTGTGGATATATACACTATTATAGTTTATACCTAAACCAACAGTACCTGTGTTATTTTCAATACCAACAGTACATTCATCCAGGTCTATACCACCAATAAGATTGTTGTAGTATATACGGATATGACCATTAGGCCAGAGATGAATCTGTGCTGTAACTTTACCGGCACTTGATGAAGGATATTCATTCCAGTTTGTAAACTGAATAATGAAATGACCATCAATAAACTGATAATGACATGTACCTGTTCCCGGATGCATATCATCCCAGAACCATGCTATCAGGTTATTTGGAGTGCTGCTGTTTGGCAGGTTCTGATTTGACAGTGAGCTTGTGCTGCTGCCAAAAATCAGATATCCGTTAGAGCTCACATTAACATCACTATAGAAGTTTTCATAGAATGGGAATGAGAAGCCTAATGGAATACCACTAACAACGTTGTCATCAGAGAATCCGGTTACAAGAGTACCTGTGCCTGAAATGTCAGTCCACTGATAGGTAGCTCCGCCTGGTTCGTCACTGTCAATCCATACATAACCAAAAGCATCAGGTCCGCCTGCACCACGAAGGTTGCGTGTACCCATACCTGCTGTAGGATCGTCTTCTCCCTTTGCAACATTCACTTCCTGTAAGGTTGAGCGGACATTACCGGTGAATCCCGGTGCGGTCACTCTCTGACGGGTAGCATATTCAGGGAATTCAAATGCTAATGTACCTTCCCCTGTGTTTGAAATAGTGAAAGTTACTGCCTCACTTGTTTCCGGATATTGCTCATTATATAATGGAATACCACTGAGTTCAAGTGTTGGGTTTGCCCACTCAATTACAACAGGACCAGCAGGTGCTGAATTACCTTCAGCAAATACAGCCTGAACTGTGTATGAGTAAACACCATAGTTGAGAAGGTCATCACTGAAGTTATTGGCGGTTGTTGTTCCAATCTGTACACCATCACGTTTAATGATGAAGAACTGGAAATTACCTGCCGGTGTGAAACTCCATGATAATGAAACATTACCCTCAATCGGGTTAGTAATCACAGCAACAAGATCCGTCGGCACATTTAATGCAACACCGGTTACAGTCATTGTAACAGGGATAACAATGGTACCAACATTAGGTGTTGAAGTGAAGGTGATTTCAGCTGTTTTTACAGTACCTGAAGTAAGTCCGGTTGCATTAAATGCTACAGGAACGTTGAAGTTTGTATAAGGATTAACAGTTCCTGATGATTGTGCAAGTGTTAACCAGGTGTTCGGGCCCGGAGATGTGAAATTAACAGTTGCATTCCACCCTAAGGTACCATCACCGTTATTAGCAATGTTTAATGCACCATCTACCATTTCATTAGGATTAACAGTTACACTGTATGGATTAGGTGTAACAGCCATTGATGGTTTGGTAAGAATTACATTCTGGTAACTTACAGTATATGGCTGTACAAATACATCCATCACCGTATTATTATATGTTGGCAGAGAAGCTGTCAACACATATGGGCCGGCTGTAACATTGGTAAACGCATATGCACCGCTTGGTCCTGAAGTAGTAGTATAATTTGCACCGCTTCCAGCGTTATTGATATTTACAGTTACACCGCCTAATGGTATACCAAAACCGTTAGTTGTGAATCCTTGTAAATCACCAATTCCTAAAGTAGATGTAAACGACCATACAGGCGTACTAGGTGCATCTCCGTTTGGATTGTAAGGAACTATTCTCCAGTAATAAACGGTGTTAACGTTTAATGGCATTGGAGGATCCCATGACAGGGCCAATCCAACATCAGTGCCATTAGCTAAATTCGTTGGAGGATTATCAGTTCCGAAATAAACACGGTAACCAGTTGGAGTTCCGCCGCCACCACTTAAATCAGGGGCCCAGTTCAGAACTACCTCTAAAGGAATACCTGCTGATCCATTGAGCGGTGAGCTTATCAGCGCTGGCAATGGAGGATAAATTTCACTGTAAGTATAGGTTAAACCTGATGCAGGGAACACGGTATTACTAAGTGTCATTGTAGCATTATTGGCAGTGGCAGCAACTGAGTTTGCCCAGTCGGTTGTCGTAGTCCTTGCCATATAAATGCTGTTCAATGAACCGCCAATACCGACCTGGCCGGTTGTTGAAGTGGTAGATGAAGTAACAAAAGTTCCATACATGATCTTCACCTCATTTGTACCTTCGTACAAACGAATCTGGAAATTCAGGTTATCAACATTCGTATAAGTTGAACCATAGCGTTTGTAATTTTTCCACTGGATAACACAAACCCTGTTTGGTGCGGTTCCTATTGTTTCTACCCTGATGGTAGCTCCCACCTGGGCTTGCAAGTCTCTTGCGAAGCCGGCAATTCTTGACCTCAGGTAACTTGGGGTAGCAGTAGAAGTACCAGCTAATGGAGAAGTAGAATTTGAAGTTTGCATATTAACACTTGGTGTAAGTGCACTCTGTCCGAGTGAAATCCAGCCATTTGTGTTAACACCTAAACGATCAAAATATGTTCCGTTAAAGAGAAAGTCAAAACCTATAGGGAAACCTACACCATTTGATGTAGTACCACCAGCAGGAACTGCCGGATCAATAAAATACTGGCTATCTGAAGTTTCTGTACCTAATGAAGTTCCACCGGTAATCTCAGCATAACTATTTGTTGCCTGCATGAATCCGTATGCATTGAACATCGGAGGTGCCGGAGCAGTAGTTACATTTAATGTAAAAGATGGAATATTATCGGGAGCCGGATATGTATCAATCATAATGTAATACGTTCCGGGGGTAAGCACTCCCACAGCTGAATGCGTAACTGCACTTGAACTAGTTGAAAGTGCAACGCAAGTACCTGTCTGTGGACAACCATTCATAATTGAAACACCTGTCCATGTTGTTGGACCCGGGTTCAACTGAGCTGTAACAAGGTAAGGCTGAGTGATAGTGAACTGATAAATAATATCCTCACCACCATCATACGAACCCATACAGGTTGCATCATAATTATTCAAACGACCTACAGTGGTGTTTACATCCGTGTAGGGTAATGAAGGAATGACGATTGGTGTAGTACAATCATCACCGATAGCCCTGCTACTTCCTTCCTCAACGAGAGGAACAATAACAGCAGGCCCATGCATCTCATCATCTGATAAAGCTGTCCTATCCTGTGCAAAACCATTACCTGCTATAAACAGCACGGTAAGTAACAACAGGATGTAAGCTTTCATTCTGTAAATGTTAGACTTCATGTTTTACTTGTTTAGTTTAGATTGATTTATTTGTTAAAAATAAATGTGAGAAACTCAATTAGATGCTGTCTGCCGTTGCCTCCTTTCTGTCTAAGCGACATCTTTATGTTGTTTTTACCTGTTTGATTTCCTAATCGAAATTATATACACAATTATCGCCTGATAACTGATATTCCTACAGTCATCAGACAAAATGATAAATCTCACGTATTCAGTCGATTACATCAATCTGAGCAGTGTAGTATAGGTAGAATTAAGTAGTATTTGGGTAGTTCCGACAGTTATATGACAAAAAAAACAGGTTTTACCCTAAACATTTTGTCACTTTTTTATCACTTTTTTTTCAGAAAGTAATTCCGGGTCCCGGGCATAAAAAAAGGCTGCCTCTGAGAAGCAGCCTTTTCTGGTATCTATTTAAAGATTATTTGGTAACGGTAATTTTCTTAGTGAAGCTTTCGCCGTTCCTTGTGATGAATTTCACGAGGTAAGCACCAGCATCATAATTACGTACATCAATCTGGATATTCTTATCCTT